>OHKU01000059.1_pt1 | contig 57402 bp, 51 predicted proteins | sample 1568911 | NCBI WGS metagenome assembly OHKU01 (sample SAMEA3879574, study PRJEB24766) | human gut metagenome | biome: human-associated habitat; feature: feces | place: USA | collected 1985/1987
AAAATATTAAGAGGTGGCTAAGTATGAAAAGGATAATTTGTTTACTAATAATTGTGTGTTTTGTATTTACTGGATGTACATTAAACAATAATAATAATAATAGTGGAGGTAAAATAATATTAAAATTAAATCATCGTATTAATTTAGAAGAAGAGAAGGAGGAAGATATAAATAGAAAAAGTGTGAGTATAAAACTTGGTAAAATTCCTGAAACATCTCAAAAAAAATATGAAAATGAAGATTATTTTTTGGAGGTAAAGGATTATATAAAAAATAATTTTAGTATAGAACTAAGTGATAATTGGGATTATTTTGTTCATTATTATGATGAAGCTGAAACTATGGGTTTTATAGAGTTTATGTATAAGATAGGTGAGATAAATACCAATAAGGTAATTATGTTATTTTTTGAAAATAATAATATTAATAGTGTAGTTTATAAATATTTAGATGGTAAGGTAAATGAGGATGAATTGCTTAATAGGTTAAAAGTGTTTAAGGATACTTATATGCAAGAACAATATAAGTTAAAAGATGATGAGAAATTTTTGGAAGAAAGAACAAATTATACATATTATTATAATGTGGATAAGTTGGTTTATAGTTATGCTGTTTTCTTTACTTATGGGGAACTTGATTTGATAAATAATGATAATGGTAGTGAATATTTTATTAATTAAAATTTGTTTACAGTAAAATGTATTTTCAATATTGAATACTGTAAATAAATTTATTATAATAAATTGTAGTAAAGAATAGGAGAGTTTATGAAAAAAGATGAAATAACTGAAACAGGAAAAGAAAGCATGAAGAATAATAAAACTTTGCTTATTGTAGTAGCAGCAGTGTTAACTGTTTTACTTGTATTTGGAATGCTTAAATTAGTAGATGTTATAACTGGTTCGTCTATTGTTACAAATAGTGAAGGTAAGTTAAAATTAAGGGAATTAGAAAAAATAGAACTTGAAGATTATAAATCTAGTGTATTTTCTATGAAGAAACCAAAGGGATGGCAAGTTTCAACAGGGGGAGATGGAATTTATTATGCAATAAGAGTAACTGATCCTACTGATAGTAGAAATCAAATATTTTTGATGATTAAAATGCAACCATTGTTAAAGAGTAATGAATCAAAGAGTTTTTGGGAATCTTATTATAGATTAAGTGGAAATAATCCTCAATATAGAGTATTTAGTGATGCTGTAGTTCTTGATAATCCTACAACGGAAGGATTTTATAAAAAATTCAATGATATTGCAGGTTATGTGAAGAGTGTTGATTCAAGTTTTTCGTCAATTAATTTTCCTATGTTTAATAATTTTATAAAGATTGATGAAGCTGAAGCAACTGCGTCTATGAAAAGTGTTGCGTTAGATAGTAAGGTATTAAGAGCGACATTTACGAATGAAAATGCTAAGGAAGCAGAGGGAATGTTTTTAGCATCAGTAGTAAATTTTGGTAATGATAGCAAAGGTGGCGTAGATACATTATATTATATGGTGTATGATATTATGACAATAACAAGTGTTAAAGATAGATTTATAGATTATAAAGATATTTTGCTTGAATCCATTAATTCAATTGAATTTACTGATAGTTATGTAAAACAAACTATTGATGATGGGAATGCTCAAACTAAGAATGCTCTTGCTTTAAGTGCTTCTATTCAAAGTGCTTTTGATTCATATATGAGTGCTTGGGAAAATAGAAATAAAACTTATGATATAATGAGTCAAAAACAGAGTGATGCAATACTTGGATATGAAAGAGTATATAATACTGAAACTGGTGAAATATATAAGGCATATAATGGTTTTTTTGATGATTATAGTGGTAATAAGTATCAACCTATAGGTGATGAAATGTATACAAATAAAATAACAGGATATATTGATAAGGTTGATTAATAGGTGTGTTATGAAAGATAAGAAATTAATTTATTATATTTGTGGTGTAACTGTATTGTTATTGATTGTTGCAATTTTGATAATTTTATTTAGTAAGGCAAATAGTAATGATGTTGATAATACTAATAGAGATAATGATATAAAAAACTCTGGCTTGGTTAAGGAAGTTTTGAAAAATAAAAATAAGGATAAAAATGATTATAAAAAATTTATTGGTGGAGAAGTATTAAGTGATAGTACTAATTTTATAGAATATGCTTTTATATCTAATAATAGAGCGTATATATATAATCCAGAAAAACTAAAAAATGGAGAGCTTAGCTATAAGTTTGTATATGAAATACCAAGTAATATTGTAGTTACTAATATAGGTATTCCTCATGGTGCAGATATATATTTTTATGATAGTACTGGTAGGGAATACACTATTTATGATGATAATGTAGATAATAATATAGAAGATAGTTTTGATATGTTTGAAAGAGCCACTTATAAGTTTAAAGAGGTTGATAATGCTTTATATTCAGTAGCACATAATTTAACTAGGGATTATGATTTAAGATGTAATCAATTTTATGTGAAAGATAATATTTTATATGAAATACAAGAGGAGTATTATCATTTTACTGAAAAAAGAACTGTTCATGCAACAACATATAAGGTGAATGGTAATTATGAAGGTGAAAAAATATTACGTATTTATAATGACAGGATATTAAAAACAGATAAGGGATTTTATGAAATAGCTAGATATAGTGGTGATGATGGACCAATAACTACAACTTTTAAAATAGATTTATTGAGTAAGTATTATGATGAGGTATTAACATTTACGTATGAATATGTGGTACTTAAGGATTATACTTTAATTCCAATCGATGATGTTATGATAAATAGAAATAAAAAATATCAAACGAGTTTTTATGTTGATAGGTTTGAAGAAAAAAAGAATGTATTTGTAGAGTAAAAAAAATTAGTTAGTTTTTAACTAATTTTTTTTCAATATAACAAACTATGAAATATAGAATATAAGAGATAAGTGCTAGTAAAATTATTCCTGTCATAACTAAATTTAAATTGAATACTTGTGAACCATACATAATTAGATATCCTATTCCTTCTTTTGAAACTAAGAGTTCACCCATTATAATACCAATTATAGTCATAGTGCGAAAAATAATGTTTTAAAGGTCTTTTTGAAGATAAACTTATGTTAGTTAATGGAGGTAGAAATATGGGGAAAACACTAACTTGTCCTTTTTGCAATAATAAAGATACTCTAAAAGTTGTCTATTGCTATAGAGGATATAAAAGGAAAAATAATGATTTAAGTAATTTAGTAAAGGATGGTACTATATATAGAAATGAAAAACCTAGATTTGAAAAGTATGATTTTGATGGAGAAAAAATAACTGCAACTTTATACAATAAATATTGTCCTAATTGTCAAAATTATTTTCATTCTATTGGTAAAATGGCTGTAATTGATATTGATAAAGTTACTCTGATATATGAAATAGAGAACAGTAAATATAGATACGATTTTGATTTTTCAAATAATCAACAAGCAAAGTATAATTGTAAATATAATTATGTATCAGTGGCTAAAGATATTATTTTATCTGATGATGAAAGGTATGATACATTAAAAAGTATAAAAAAATTTAAAATGAATTTTTGGAATAAAGAGTATAATAATAAAGATAATTATAAATATAAATGGATAATTAAGTTAGAATATCACAATGGTTTAAGCGAATGCTTTTTTGGATATGATCAAGTTTCTGATAATTGGAATAGTTTTATAAGTGGATTTAAAAATATTATATATAAATATGATAATGAAAAATTAATTGATAGAATTATATAACAAAGTATATATGATATGACAACTTTTTAAAGAATTTACCATTCAAGCAACTGGAGGTCATTTTATGAATATATTTGATATGGATTACAATAAAAAAGAAAAAAATCTATTTAAATATCATTATACTTGCTTATTATCTGAATTGTTAATTTTAAACTATGAATTTTCTAATCGTGAGTATAATGGTACTGCTGGACAAGATGCTTTTTATAAACTACAAAAGAAAATAAAATATGGTATGGAATTAATAGATTTCGAGAAAATGGAATTTGAAAAAATAATTCCTTTTTTATATTACAAAACTGTAAGGTAAGATCTACCTTATTAGTGGTATAATAATTTATAAGAAATGTGGTGAGATATATGAAGAAAATTATGATTATTGAAGATGATGATGCAATATGTAACGAGTTATCAGAACTTTTAGAAAATAATAATTATAAACCTATCATTTTAAGAAACTTTAAAAATTCCTTAAATGAAATAATTGAATCTTCACCAGATTTAATATTACTAGATATAAACATACCTTATATAAATGGCGAAAAATTATTACAAGATCTAAGAAAAACATCTAATATTCCTGTAATAATGGTAACTAGTAGAAATTCTGAAATTGATGAGGCATTATCTATTTCTTATGGAGCAGATGATTATATAACTAAACCATATAATCCTAATATACTTCTTCTAAGAATTGGGGCAGTATTAAAAAGAACAAATGCAAAATCAAATGTTCTTTCATATAAAGATTTAAAAATAAATGTCCAAAAAGGAATTATAAAAAAAGAAGATGTAGAAATTATTTTAACTAAAAATGAGATGATAATATTTTGTTTTTTACTTAATCATCAAAATAAAATTGTTACTAGAGATGAGCTTATGACAGATTTATGGAACAATGATGAGTTTATCAATGATAATGCTTTAACTGTAAATATAAGTAGATTAAGAGCAAAATTAAAAAGTGTTGGCTATGAAAATGCAATAGATACTAGAAAAGGAATGGGTTATATTTTATTATGAAATTTGGTAGATATTTAAAAGATAAACTTTATACACTTCTTCTATCACTAATTAGTATTGGTATTATATTGCTTATATTCTTTGCTTTCAAAATTGATAATGGTGTAATAATTGCCACAATATTTGTATTAATTATTTGGAGTTTATCGCTTTTATTAATTGATTATTTAAGAAAGAAAAAATTTTATACAGAATTAATTTCTAATATTGAGGCATTAGATAAAGGTTATTTAGTATTAGAAACTCTTGATAAACCAGTATTTTATGAAGGCGAATTATTATATCAAGCACTCTATGAAATTAATAAATCAATGAGTGAAAATGTTAAGAGAATAGAAGAACAATGGGATGACTTTAAAAACTATATAGAAATGTGGATCCATGAAGTAAAAATTCCATTGGCAACTTTAATATTGATTAGTAATAATCATAAAGATAAATTTGATAAAAAGACAAAATCACAACTAAAACGATTAGAGGATTATGTAGAGCAAGTATTATATTATGCAAGAAGTGAGAATGCAGAAAAAGATTATTTGATAAAAGATACAGAATTATCAAAAGTAATAAAAAATGTAGGTCTTAAAAACATGGATGACCTACTAGAAAATAAAGTTGATTATAATGTTGAAAATGTTAATGTTAAAGTCTTAACCGATTCTAAATGGTTAGAATTTATATTAGGTCAAATTATTAATAATTGTATTAAATATAAAAGAGATATTAATAATTCTTACATCAAAATATCTGTAAGAGATGAAAAATATAAAACTACACTTATAATTGAAGATAATGGCATAGGAATAAAAGCTTCTGATTTAAAGCAAGTATTTGATAAGTCCTTTACAGGAGAAAATGGAAGAAATACAAGTAAATCAACTGGTATGGGATTATTTATTGCTAAAAATATGTGTAGTAAACTAGGGCATAAAATAAATATTGAATCAAAAGAAAATGAATATACACGAGTATATATAACATTTGCAAAAGACAAATATTACGAAGTTTTAAAGTAATATTACAAAATTGTAATGTTTTGTAATATTGAACGAACGACAAAATAATATTTTTAATTTATTATTATTTATGGAAGGAGAAATTATATGGAAAATATTTTAAAAGTTGACAAAATTGAAAAATACTATGGTAGTCGTTCATCTTTAACAAAGGCGATTGATAATTTATCATTTGAAGTTGATAAAGGAGAATTTGTTGCTATCATGGGAGCATCTGGATCAGGTAAAACTACTCTTTTAAATGTTATTTCTACTATTGATAGAGTAACATCTGGGCATATTTATGTTGGGGGTGAAGATATAACAAAATTAAAAGGAAACCAACTTAATAAATTTAGAAGAGAAGAATTGGGATTTATCTTTCAGGATTTTAACTTGTTAGATACTTTAACTGCCTATGAAAATATTGCACTTGCTCTATCTATTCAAAATGCTAATGCATCAGAAATTGAAGAAAAGATAAAGAAAGTTGCTGATGAATTAGATATTAAAGATATCTTAAAGAAATATCCCTATCAAATGAGTGGAGGACAAAAACAAAGAGTTGCATCTGCTAGAGCAATTATCACAGATCCAAAGTTAATACTTGCAGATGAGCCAACAGGAGCATTAGATTCTAAATCTGCTAAAATGTTACTTGAAAAATTTAATCATTTAAACGAAGAACTTTCAGCAACAATTCTTATGGTAACTCATGATGCTTTTACTGCCTCTTATGCACAAAGAGTGGTCTTTATCAAAGATGGTAAAATTTTTAAAGAGATTCATAAAGGTAATGATTCTAGGAAAGAATTTTTTGATAAGATTATTGATGTAGTAACATTACTTGGTGGCGATTTAAATGATGCTTTGTAAATTATCAATAAAAAACATTAAGAAAAGTATAAAAGACTATGCCATCTACTTTTTTACTTTAATTCTTGGTGTAGCAATATTTTATGTATTTAATGCACTTGGCTCACAAACAGTAATGTTAGATGTATCATCATCTGCTGAAGAATTAATTGAACTTATGATGACAATGTTATCTGGAGTTAGTGTATTTGTATCATTTATACTAGGATTTTTGATTATATATGCTTCAAGATTTTTAATAAAAAGAAGAAATAAAGAATTTGGTATTTATTTAACTCTTGGGATGAGTAAAAGAAAAATATCTATGATTCTATTCTTTGAAACACTATTTATTGGAATTATCTCATTAGCAGTAGGTCTTGGAATAGGTATTATTCTATCCCAATTAATGAGTTTAGTAGTTGCTAATATGTTTGAAGCAAATCTTACAAAATTCGCATTTGTATTTTCTAAAGCATCTTGCATTAAAACTATAATTTACTTTGGAATTATGTACTTACTTGTAATGATTTTTAATACTTATAGTGTAAGTAAATGTAAGTTAATAGATTTATTAAATGGTGCAAAAAAAAGTGAAAAAATTAAACTTAAAAATCCAATTTTATGTATAATTATTTTTATTATTTCATGCTTAGTTTTGGGTAAGGCATATCACATGGTAACAGTTGAGTTTCTTACTTTACATGATGTTAAAGATATATTAAAACCAATAGTAATGGGAGCAGTATCAACATTCTTTATTTTTTGGTCTTTATCAGGACTTATTTTAAGGATTGCTATGAGTATAAAGAAATTTTATTATAAAGGATTAAATAGTTTTACTTTAAGACAGTTTAGTAGCAAGATCAATACAACAGTTTTTTCAACAACAATTATTTGTTTAATGTTATTTATTACAATATGTTTATTATCTGCTTGTCTAACAATGAAAAATTCAATGAATGCTAACATAAGAGAACTAGCACCTGCTGATTTTGAATTTACAATTAATATGAACATGGATAAATACTATGATAGTTTTAGAAATTATGGTTATAATGATAATCAAATTAAAAATTCTCATTATACTGCATTAGAAATGTTTGATGTATTCAATTATGATATTACTAAAGATATAAAGGAATATATTGAAATTAATACTTATGCAACACCAGACTTAACTATGAATCAAACTCTAGGATCGAAACTAGTTGAAGTAAGAACAAGTTTTCCTTTTTTGAAATATGATACAAAAGAATCAATAATGAAAATAAGCGATTATAATAAAGTGGCTAGGTTTTATGGAAATGAAGAATATTCTCTTAAAGATGATGAATATATGATAGTTGCAGATTTTAAATCAATGGTTGAAATTAGGAATATTGCTTTAAAAAATGGAGAACAAATCAATTTGTTTGGTCATACATTAAAACCAAAATATGATTCTTGCCGAGATGGTTTTCTAGAAATGTCTAGTAATCATATTAATACAGGAATTATATTAGTTTCTGATAATGTCATAGATGAAAATTATTTAATTCAAAATCATCTTATAGGTAATTATATTGCTACTGATAAAGAAGAAATCATAAAAATAGAAGATAATATTAATAAACTAGCAAAAAATCCAAAAGCAAACGATTATTTACTTCCTAGTGGTTCTACTAAGTTAGCTATCAAAGAGGCAACAACTGGATTATCAGCAATGGTAACATTTATTGGGTTGTATTTGGGAGTTATCTTTCTAATTAGTAGTGCAGCAATACTTGGATTAAAAGAATTATCTGAAAGTAGTGATAATAAACAAAGATTTAGAATGTTAAGAAAAATTGGTACAGATGAAAAGATGATTAATAAAGCATTATTTAGACAAATTGCAGTATTCTTTATGCTACCATTAATATTGGCTCTAATCCATTCTGTATTTGGAATAATGTTTGCTATGAAAATTTTAGAGGTATTTGGTAATGAACAATTATTACCATCAATTATAATGACTGCTATATTTATAGTCGTTATATATGGAGGATATTTCTTAATTACTTATTATTGCAGTAAAAATATTATTAAAGAGCGATACTAATGGAATATAAAGAAAAATTATCAGTAGTAGAAGTACAATACGATGAACTTCCATAAAAAGTGCAATCTAAATATTTTAATAAATAATAAAGATAGATTTTGAAAAGTCTATCTTTTTTTAATATAAAAAATAACCTATTCAACTTAGGTTACTTCTTCTTTTCATCAATTCTATTAAATGTAGTTCTATGAGTTTTATCGTATTTTAGTAAATCTGATTTTGATTTTGATATATTAGGTAAAGAACAATCAGCACTATTTGTTATAGTTCCAGATGAAGATAAAATTTACTATACTCTTGTAACTATCATTCTAGGACTTCTATATAAAGAACTAGTAAAACTTGCTAATTCTACTGAAAATAAAAAATGTCCTATTGAAATTGACTGGATTTGTGATGAGTTTTCTAATTGTCCACCACTTGTAGAGCCAAGTATAGAATCAATAATTTCTGTTGCTCGTTCAAGAGGACTTAGATACCATCTTTTTATTCAAAGTTTAAGTCAATTAGACAATGTTTACGATAAAGAAGTCGCACAAATAATACTTGATAATTCTGGAATGGCTTACTTGAAAACAAACACTATGGAAACGGCTGAAGCAATAAGTAAACGATTAGGTCGTATGACCTTAGAATCTTCTTCTATAAGTCAATCTGTAAGTTTGACTAATTATAATGGAAACAAATCAACATCCTTAATAGGTCGTGATTTATTAACACCAGATGAAGTTAAAAATTTGCACTATAAAACTATTATATTTCCGAATATAGGTTATCCAATATTTAGAGATACTGTTATATATAAAAAATTATCTTGTTATTCAAGTGGTGAATTAAAAAGAAAAATAACTCCACTTGAAGATTTAAGTTATACATATTTTACAGTTGAAGATATACAAACAAAATATGATAGATTATATAGGAATAGAAATAACAAAGAGATAAATAAAGAAGAACTTTCATTTTATGACAAATTTAAGACTGAAGAAATTAATAAGTTAAATGATATTGTTAATGTCGTTAATGATTTATTGAAAGATAAAATTAAATTATTTGAATTTAAAGAAAATAATAATCGCACATTTGCCAGTTTTGAATTAAAAGAGCCATTAAATACAAAAGAATCGATATTTCTAAAAGGAAAAATAAATAAAGAAGTATATCATTTAGAAATCGACAATGGAGATAGTACAAAATCAACTATTGAAATACATTTAAAGAATCCGTTAGAAAAAGATTTAACTTTGGAAAGAAAGGTACATAACAATGTCTAGTTCTTATTCAAATACTAAAGCAATAGAATTTAGTAAAGGTGATATGATGAATAAGAATATAGAAATATATAATTATGACTCTAATGGTAATAAAGTAGATCCAAGTTTAATGGTTATAAATATAAAAGTTATATATGAGATAGTAAAAAAATATATTAAGGAGCAAACTTCTTAATATGATTTTACTTTTAAAAAAAATCATGCTAGGATGTTTTTGTAAGTTTATAGTTTCTATAAAAAAGACCTTTATAAAAGCAAAGGAGGAATTATTATAAAGGCAGGACTATATGCTAGAGTTTCTACTGATATGCAATTAGAAGGTTATTCAATAGATGCACAAAAAGAATTTTTGCTGAGCTATGCCAAAAGCAAGGAATTTACAGAATATGAATATTATGTTGATGGTGGTTATAGTGGTAAAGATTTAAACAGACCAGAAATTCAAAGATTAATTCAAGATGTAAAAGAACATAAAATTGATACGGTCATTGTATTTAAACTAGATAGAATTTCTAGAAGTCAAAAAGATACATTATATTTAATTGAAGAAGTATTTAATAAATATGGTGTTGGATTTATTTCAATGAAAGAGAACTTTGATACAACAAGTCCTTTTGGCAAAGCAATGATTGGAGTGTTATCTGTATTTGCTCAATTAGAAAGAGAAACAATCCTAGAAAGAACAAGGATAGGAATTAAAAAAAGAGCAGAAGATGGATATTGGCGAGGAGGAGGAAAAATACCTTTTCCTTATAAATATGACAGGGAGCAAGGTATTTTAATACCAATACCAGAACAAGTTGAAATATTAAATAAAATGATTTCTATGTATTTAAGTGGTAAAAGTTTTAATAATATTGGTGAAGTTGTAGGTATGGACGAAAGAATGGTAGAAAGAAGATTATTATCTATAACAAATACTGGTGTTGTTCCATATAAAGGGCAAATTTATGATGGAAAACATGAAGCCGTTGTATCAAAAGAATTGTATGAGGAAATATTAAGGGTTAATAAACTAAGAAGTAGAGAAAAATATGAAAAACATTATTTACTAACTGGTAAAATAATCTGTGGTCATTGTGGTGCAAGATATCGCTATCAAAAATGGGGTAAAAGATTAATTATGTATTGCAATTCTCAGCAATCAAGTAAAAAGAGATACATAAAAGATCCTAATTGTAAAAATAAAAGGTGGGATACATTTGAAATTGAAGATATTGTATTAGAACAATTATTTTCAATGAGTTTAGATGAAAATTTATTTAATTCAACCTTTAATATTGCAACAGTCAATGTACTTAATGAACTAAAAGATAGAAAAGAAAGAATAAATAGACAAATTGAAAATTTAATCAATTTTATTTCAAATGGTATTGCAGTAGAAGAAACTAGTAAAAAAATAAAAGAATTAGAAAAAGAAAAAACAAATATTGAAGAGAAAATCAAAAATAGTGAACAAAGGGAAAAAGCAAACAAGGTTGCTTTTGAAATGGTAAAAAGTTTAAAATCCACATGGATGTATATGACTTTTGAAGAACAAAGAAGTATTATAGAACATTTAATAGATCGTATTGTTATTGATAATAATAAAGTAAGTATCTATTATAAAATATTATAATTTTTTTTGAAGCTATTTTCTCGCACCATGTCTTTAATCCCTATTAAGCACATACTAACATTTATTTTTAATGAACTAACAATTATATTTAAATTTCCTCTTAGAATTATCATTTTGTATATTTGCCATTTAGAAGCATTTAAACTTTTCATTAGTTTTATTTTATTTTGATCAGTTGAATTAAAACCGTTTAAAATAGTTATAATACTGATTATTGTGGCTATTAGAAGTGCCATAAATATAATTGATTTTACATTTGCACCTATCCATATGATTAGTATAGGGCCTAGTGCAACTTTTGGTAAACTGTTTAAAATAGTAAGATATGGATCTAATACTTTAGATAAGAAATTATTCCACCATAATATACTAGCAATTATAATACCAATTATAATTGATAATGTAAAACTAATTAGGGTTTCGTATAGTGTAACTAATATGTGGTTAAATAAGTTATTATCTTTTGCTAAATTTATAATTGTTTTAAATATTAAGGAAGGTGATGATGTCAAAAAAGTATTTATTATTTTATATTTTGCTAATAATTCCCATATAATTATAAACGTTATAAATATAAGTATTTGTGTAATAGCAATTAAGAATTTTTTCTTTTTCTTTTTCTTTAGAAAATTAATATGTTCATTACTGTATAACATCTAAATCCTTCCATATTTTATTGCAATACACATTATAATCTTTATTTAATCTGTTACTTATTGGGTCTTTTTTGTCATCTAAATCAATTTTGTATACTTTTTTTACAGTTGATGGCCTTTTTGATAGTACTATAATTATATCTGCCATACTTACTGCTTCTCCAACGTCATGTGTAACCATTATAGTGGTTTTCTTTTCTTTTTTTATTATGTTATATACATCATTTGCAATAAGTAATCTATTTTGATAATCTAGTGCAGAAAATGGTTCATCTAGTAAAAGTATATCTGGGTTTAACATAAGTGTTCTGATAAGTGCAACTCTTTGTTTCATTCCTCCTGATAATTCGTGTGGATATCTATCTTTAAATTCATATAAATCATAGGTTTTTAATAATTCTGTACATTTATTTATTATTTCATCATCTATATTTTTATTTATTTTAGGACCTAATAAACAATTATCCATTATACTTAACCAATCAAATAACGTATCTTGTTGAAACATATAACCACATTTTAAGTGATCTTTTTCAGTTATTATTTTCCCACTAGAAACGTTATCTAATTTTGCTAAAATTGATAAGATGGTTGATTTACCGCATCCACTAGGACCTACAATCGCTACAAAATCTCCTTCATTTATAGTAAATGATATGTTTTTTAATGCTTCTATTTCTCCTTCCATATTGTGATAATTTTTCCCAACATTTTTAAATTCTAATAATTTCATTAATTATATGTGTTATCAACTAAATCATTAAATGGAACTTTTTCTTTAAGTTCACCTGCTAGTACCATTATTTCTTGTAAATGATCGAATGAATCTTTTTCTAATTTAGTTGTTTCATTCCATGTGTCTTGATTTTTATATCTATCTATTGATGTTTTTAATTCGTTTAAAGACATGTCTGGGAAAAAATTATATATTGATTTTGCGATAGTATTGGAATCATTTTCTCTTACAAATTTTAATCCGTTGTTTATTGCTTTTACAAATCCACTTATTATTTCTTTGTTATTTTTTATGTAACTACTTCTTGCATTGTAGCTAGTATATGGTGCTTTACCACCAAGTTCTCCAACAGATGCGACTATATATCCGTAGCCCTCATTTTCTACAGCACTAGCATTTGGTTCTCTTAATGATATGATAATCATTTGCTGAAAAAGTAGAGGTCTAAATTTCGACATTTTTCGTCTTTTCATATTGACAATAAGTGGCTATATGCTATAATATATTTGTATTATAAAGGATATCGCAGTTAGAAGTATGTAAGTAGATGTACTTATCGTGCGTGACGAAAAAGGGGTAAGTATTGTATGGAAGGAAAGATAAAATTAAGCACTGAGAAACTTAAACGTGAAAAAAAAGCGAAGAAGTTTTTTCGTGTAGCGTTACTTCTTATCTTACTTTTATTGCTTATTTTGTATTTCGTTATAGGTATTATTTATAATAGTGGAAATTTTAGCATAACGCTAGACAAAAACTTGTACTTCGATAAAGGATTAATTGTTTATGATGATCCGAATTATAAAGTATACAGGACTGAGTTATATGCTCTATCTCCTAAATCGTTTGACAATGTTTCGTACAAATGGCTTCCAACGGACCTTGACAATCGAGGAGCAGGTTCCCATAATGGAGATAATTATCTTGCGTATACTTTTTATGTGGAAAACATAGGCGATGATATATCTGATTATTGGAGTGAAGTTGTCATTGACGATGTTGTGAAACAAGTCGATGAAGCAGTTCGAATTAGGATTTATAAGAATGGTGATGCCGTTACCTATGCTAAACTAGGTTCAAATGGTAGACCTGAAAAAGATACTGTACCGTTTGAATCTGATGATTTAGTGGTAAGTGATTATGTAGAAAACTTTAAACCAGGTGATATTGTAAGATATACAATAGTAATGTGGATTGAAGGAAATGATCCAGAGTGTACAGATAATATCTTAGGTGGCGAATTTAAAATTCATATGGGCTTTAATTCTGAACATATTGATGAACAAGAAAAGAAAGAGGTAGATTATGAAGAAAAGAAATGAAAAACATGAAAAACGTGTTAAAAGAATGATCGTTGCTTGTGGACTTTGTGCAATAATCTTAACCGCTTCAACTTATGCATGGTTTATTGGTATGAAAACTGTTAATGTTACTGCCTTTGATGTAAAGATTGCTGCAATTGACAGCTTGTCTTTATCACTTAATGGTAAGGATTGGTCAGATACAGTTGAAATAAACGAAGCAAACCATAAAACAGCTAGTTATGATGGTAATACAAATAGTTGGGGTGGAGAAGGATTAGTACCAATGTCATCAGTTGGTAAAATAGATACAACATCTTCAAGAATGATACTATTTGAAAAAGGAAGCTTTACGGTTACACCTGGTGGTTATAGAATTATGGCTAGCCAAGTTAAAAACGATGGTGCAGAGGAAGCAAAGGGATACGTTGCATTTGATTTATTTATCAAGAATTTATCTGGTAATGAATATTATACAGAAAATAACGTATTAAATGAGGAAGCTATTTATTTAACTCCTGAATCAGAAGTTAAAGTTAATGCCGCAGGACTTGAGGGAGATACTGCAAATATAGAAAATTCTGGTATAGAAAACTCAGTAAGAGTTGCGTTTGCTCAAATCGGACGTGTAAAATCTACTCAACCAGAAACTGCAATCACAGGTATTACTTGTAAAACAGCAGGTGATGTTACAGGTATATGTGATGATGTTCATACACAAATTTGGGAGCCAAATGATACAAAGCATGTTCAAAATGCCGTAAATTGGTATACAAGTTCTTGTAAGAAGAGAACTGGTGCTGATTTAACATTAGCAGAATCTTACAATGGAACTTGTGGAACTGTTACAGATGGAACAGCTTATCCTACATATGCTGTAAGTGGAACAATCATTGAAACAGACCAAGTAGATAACTATGATGGTGCTGAATATAATGGTTATGCTGGTTCTGTATCTGAAACAGCTGCTACTGGTAAATTAATGGCTTATCCATATTTTACTGATACTATGAAGAATTTAGAGGGAAATGATCGTCCACAATTTATTACTTTAGCGCCAAACAGTGTAACAAAAGTAAGAATTTATGTTTACCTAGAAGGTCAAGATGTTGATAACTATGATTTTGCTTCATTAGGAAGACAAATTTCAGTTGCATTTGGATTTACTAAGGAAAGATATTATGGTGATGATATTAATTATAATGATCAAGAACCACATGGACCAGAATTACCAACTAATGTAAATTCAAGAACTACAAAAGGTAATTAATAGTTTATAAAGAAATTTAATAGGAGGAAAAATGAAAAAGCGTAGTGAAAAGCAAAACAAAAAGATTAGAAATTTAGTGTTATTTTGTTCTTTATGCGCAATCCTACTATCTGTTTCAACATATGCATGGTTTATTGGTATGAAAACTGTTAATGTAGCTGAATTTGATGTTAAGATAGCTACAACAGAAGGATTATTCTTATCAATGGATGGTGCTGATTGGAAGTATGAATTAGATGCTAAAAATACAGCATCTTATGAGGGAAATGCTAATACATGGGCAGATGGTGAAGGCGAAGGTCTTATTCCTATGTCATCAGTAGGTGATATGGATAAAGACTCATCAAGAATGAAATTATATGAAAAAGGAAGTTTAACTGTTTCACCAGGTGGATATAGACTTCTTGCTAGTAGAGTACATAATTATGATACTTTATTAAAGGAAGGTGGAACAGAATATAAAGAAGGTAAAGGATATGTTGCATTTGACTTGTTTGTTAAAAACGTTTCAGGTGCAGAATACTATGTTCAAAACAACCCTTTAAATGAAGAAGCAATCTATTTAACTACAAATTCAACAGTTAAAGTTGCAAATGCTGGTGTAGATGGCGGTGTTGCTAATACTGGTATAGAAAACTCAGTAAGAGTTGCATTTGTTCAATTAGGACGTGTTAAAGCTGATACTACTGAAGCAGCTAATATTACTGGAATTACTTGTGCTGATAAAGAAGCAGGTGAAGGACAAGTTCAAGTAACTGGTATTTGTAGAGATGCTCAAATTTGGGAACCAAATGATGCAAAACATGAGCAAAATGCATTGAATTGGTATAAAACTTCATGCTTAAAAAGAAATGAAGATGGAACTACCGTAATGGACAAAACATCTTATGGTACTGAAGAATGTACAGCAATAACAACAACTGAAGCAGTTCCTACTTATGCTATAAGCAGAAGAATTGATATAGCTGATCAAGTTAATATTTATGATGGAACTAAGTTTAATAGTTATGTTGCTAACAGTGTGGATTATAAAACTTATGCTCAAGCAGAGGATAAATCTACTTATAAATTAGTTGATTTCCCATATTTCACAGATACTATGAAAAATATTGCTGGTGCAAATCGTCCACAATTTATGACTTTAGCACCAAATAGTATTACTAAATTAAGAGTATATATTTATATTGAAGGACAAGACATAGATAACTATGATTTCGCTTCATTAGGTAAAAAGATTACTGTAAACTTTGGTTTCACTAAAGAAAGATACAAAGAATCTGATTATCCAGATTATAATGGACCAGAAACTGGTACTGATAGTGAACATACAGATAATCCAGCTCCAGTAGGACCTTAATTTAAAAATATAAACCAGATATTTAACATTACTGGTTAATACTAAAATATATGTAATAAAGGGTAATGTGGTTAAATGTTACCCTTTATTTATATATATATGAGGTGGTGAATTAGTGAATAAGCAAATAAAATCAAATAAAAAAAGAAATATAGTAAAGAATAGTAATAAGAATAAAAGTGTTAAAAAATCAGAAAACAAAAATAATATATTTCTATTAAAGAAATTCAATTTGAAAATTACTCCTTTGATAATTTTGTTATCTGGAATATTGCTTATATTCTCATCTTATGCATGGTTTTCTGTTAATTTAAATGTTAAGGTAAAAACATTTAATATGTTGGTTTCTAAAAATGGGGGACTAACAATATCGCTTGATGCAATAAATTATGATACATTTGTTGAGATATCTGCAGATAAACTTATTAAAGAACTTAAACTTACATACCCGAATAATACTAGCCAGTGGGCTGGTAATGGATTAGTTCCTGTTTCAACAAATGGTATATTGGATTCTAATTCGAATTATTATCATATATGTACAACTTCAGGTGTAAGATACAGAAATAGAACAAAGGAAAATGGTTTTGTTACTACAACACCTGCAAATGAGAGTATATCAAGAGAATTTAATAATTTCATTGCATTTGATTTATTTTTAAAGAATGTTAGTGGTTCACCTATACCTGATAATTTGTATTTGGAAACTGGCACAGAATTTGGGATAGATGATGATGCAAAAGAAGAAATGAGGGGACTTTTTAATTCTGTTAGATTGGGATTTTTGAAGATAGGAAGCATGCCAACTAATACAAATCCAACGGTTATACAGAATTTGAAATGTAATAATAATTGTGAGTCTGTAATATATGAACCAAATAGTTCAAATCATACAAATTTATCAATTGAAAGGGCTTTGCAATATGGTGTTAATTTGGTTGATGGTGAGTATTTTCCAACTTATGGTTGTATAAAAACTGGTGGACCTATATACGTTAAAAATGCTGTTAGTGGTTCTCCTAATTTAGACCCAAATTACTTTGCATTACAAAAAACGGTAAAAGAGGGTGATTTTACTGATCCACTCTTTGAGATACCGGATGGTGTGACAAAGGTAAGAGTATATTTGTGGATAGAGGGACAAGATATTGATAGTTTGGAAACAGATTCTTCTGGATCTGATATATCTGTTTCTATAAATCTAATAAAAGACACAAAGGGATATTCTGATATAGAATAAATGGGAGGTAATTATGAAAGAAAAAAGGAAAGTTGATTTTGATTTATCTGCTCTTTCGTTAAAAGAGTTAGTTGAAGTGTATCAAGATATTACCAATTTTATTCAGTTTTTAGATGAAAGTGTAATAGAAGAGGCGGGTGGAAATAATGAATAATTTTTATGAGTTTATAAAAAAAGATATAGAATCAAAAAAGAATTTACTTTCTACTTTGCCTACTAAAACTAAGACAAATAAAAGAAAATATAATCAGGAATTAGAAAAAATAAGAAAGAAGTATGATGAGTATAGGTTAAGTACTAGGAATTATTTGGTTGCGAAGAGTAAAAAAATTGATATAAAAGATAATAGAGAAGATGTTGATAAGTTAAAAAAGAAAATACTTGAGTTAAATAATGTAAAGTTTTTGTTGAACCCAACTAATACTTATTTAGAAAAGATGGGATTTGATGAACTTTTATATAAAATAAATAATTTTGATACTTTTAATTTTGATTCGCTTAACGATATAATAAACGGATTTTTAGATAAGTTTTCGTTAGTAGGTATATTACTTACTGGGGATGATTTTGATTATACTTGTTATGTACATGAGTATATGACTTCATATTTAAAGGCGAGTCGTAGTGCTTCAAAAGATTATAGTAAGGTATCTGAAATATTCGAACAGATTTATTGGGTAAATCCGGATTTAATACATCATATTGAGCTTAATTTTAGGAAACTTATAAAAATTAATGAAAAGAAATTTACTAATTATATAGTTGAACTTCAAAAAGAAGTAATGGAGAAAAATGGTATTACTAATTATGCTGCTTGTTTAGAAAAATTACAAGAACAGTATATTGATTTAAATCTTTATAAAAGGGAAAATGTTAGTGATATTATTGAGTTATCTAAGAAGAATGTAATTAATATAGAACAATATATGCCTGGAAATAAGGTAAGAACTATGGCTTTTATGTCTTTGATACCAGAGGGCATTGATTATAGTGATAATAAAACTATGAAGAAAATTTGTTTTTCGTTGGAAAAATTACGAGATAATATTGATGAATTTAATAATTATCTTTTGTTTGAACCATTATTTTTGAATTTTAAGGAGGAATATGAGAAATTAATTCCTACTGGAGATAAAAAAGAGGAGTATAAGGGTTTAAAATTAGTTTTAGATGAAATTGAAAAGAAGGAAAATGAATTAGATAAGTTAAATAAGAAAATATTTGGTGGAAGACCTGGTTTATTTGAATTTAAGAATGATAATGATTTGAAAAAACTAAAAGCAGAATCTGTTATAAAGGCAAAGGAATTATATGATTTATATAGGAAGTATGATGAGGAATATTTTAAGGATAAAGTTATGAGTATATTAAGTAATACTTTGACTGTATCTGATTTGTTGAATTTATATTATAGTTTTGATTATCTTAAGAAATTAGTTATTCAAAAAGTGTTTAAATTAACAGATTATGATAGTATAGTTAGACATAGTAAGGAATTTGATGAGTTTGCTATGAATCCAACTAATGTGATAGTTGCTGGTATACCTGTGTTTGAGAGTGTAAATATACCTAGAATTATTGCTAATAAATATAGATTAAATAATATTAAAATGACTGAGGAAGATCTTAGCCCAGAGAATTTAAAAATTCTTGAAAATAAGTTATTACTGATATTAAGAGTTGATAAGATAAATAGTAGTAATATTACTATTGATGATGTTTGGTTTATTTCGCAAGTTGATAAAATTATTGAAAAAGAAAATAAAAATGCAAATGTTTAATCGTTTGTGTTTTTTTGTTTAAAATTATACAAAAAAATGTCGTATTATGTTATAATGTATTTGTATTATAGGAAGGTGTAAGTTATGGATAGATTGAAGAAAATACCTAAGATATATTATTTTGGTTTATTATTATTGTTAGTAGTATTAGCAATAGTAGCAATTCCTACATTGGCCAGATATAAGAATAGGTTGCCAATAGATGTAAGTACTGTGTGGGATGGTAGTATAGCAAAATCATATAGAAAAGGTACTGGTACTAAGGATGATCCATATATAATATCTAATGGTAGTGAACTTGCATATTTTGCTAGTATGCTTAAAACTAATAGTTATGCTAATACATATTTTAAACTTAATAATAATATTGTGTTGAATGATGGAGTATTTAGTTATGATGATACATCGAAGATAATGTATACACTAAATGACAGTACATTTTATGTTAAGAATTATACTAATTATTTTTATGATAATGTTAATTATAGGGGTACTAGGATAGGAACTTTAAATTCATTTTCATCTTTAGATAAATTTAAAGGAGATTTTGATGGGAATTCTTATACAATATATGGACTTTATATGACTAATAAAACAGCAAGTGATATAGCTCTTTTTACAAATTTAGAGGGTAATGTTCATGATTTGTATTTAAAGAATACTATGTTATATGGTGGTTCTACTACTACTATAATTTCTTCTTCAAATAATTCGAATATAGAAAATATTATGAGTGAAGGATATATAATAGGAAATGATACTAAGTATTCAAATTTATCCGTTAGTATTGATAATTTGGTTTCAAATGAAGGAACTAAGAAAATAAATATTAATTATGATGCACCAAAAAATGTTATAACAACTAAAGTTAGTGGTACATGCAGTAGTTCGTGTGAATTTACTATAAATGGTAATAGTGTGAGTGCAATAAATGGATTTTCATTAGATTTGGGTTCTACTTTAGTAACAGAACTTACTTTTGATTTTGTGACGACTACTTATAATATTTCTAATTTAAAATATGAAATAAGTTATAATAATCAAATGTCTTCTGGAATAGTTGGTAAGGCAGTTAATACAAATATAAAAAATGTAATTAATAAATCTTATGTATATAGTGGTTTAAATTCTTCTGGAATAGTTGGAAGTATGGACTTTTCATCATCTTTAATTAATAGTTATAATGTTGGAACTATTAATGGTATAAATTCATCTGGTTTAGTAAGTAGTATATCTGATAATACTTCTAATGTAATTGTTTCAAATAGTTATAATATAGGAACTTTAACAGGAACTAAAGTAAATGGTTTAATATATGAAGTATATAATTCAAATGGTATTATAAAGAATTCTTTTAATGCTTCTAATAGTAGTTATTTGATAAATACTATATCAAATTCAACTATAACTGCAGATGGGGTATATTATACAAGTGGAAGTGTTATTAGTAGTGGAACTATATCTGGAAATGTAACTAATATAGCACTTTCTAGTTTAAAGAATAAAACGTTTTTAACTGATACTCTTTTGTTTAAAGAGTTTGTTGATAGCAATGATATGGTTTCAAATCCATCAAATATATGGATTTATGAAGAAGATAATTTTCCAGTATTGTTTATAGATGACATTGTTAATCCGATTGCAACTTTACACGTTGGAACTTATTCATGGAATAATGTTGGTTATGTTCCTGATAAAATAAATTTTTCTTCTGCTATAACATTTAGTATAGAAAGTGAAGATAATTTGAGACCTATAAAAGAGTATTATTATTATATAGGAAGTGATACTCCTCTTAGAAAAGGTGAAATAGAGACGATTAGTGATTGGAAACAATATGATTCGGTTTTAAAGATAACAGAAGAGGGTAAATATATAATATATGCTAAGGTTGTTGATTATAATGACAATGTTACTTATTTAAATTCAGAGATACTTATACTTGATATGTCTGATCCAACTGTTTCTATATCTTATAATAAAAATAAATGGACAAATTTGAATGAGGTACCTGGTTATGTATATATAAATAAAGAAAGTGTATTTAAGATAGATGGTGTTGATGATTTGTCAGGTATAAGTGGGGTAAAATATTATATATCTGATGTAATACTTACTAGTGACGAGGTTAAAAATTTGGATGATTCGTCTTGGATAAATTATGATAATGGTGTTTCTGTAGATGGAAAAGGAAATTATATAATATATGCACGAGTAGTTGATAATACTAATCATATTAGTTATGCAAACTCAGATATAATATCTTATGGTGGATATGAAATAAAGAATGTGTATGTTGGAAAAAATTTATCTGATTTAGTTAATATAAATATTACTGATAAATCTAGTATTTCATTAAATTTTGTATATGTAGATACTAATGGATACAAACCTGGTTATACTCATAATATTGTATCTAATTATGTTTTGCCTAAAGGTAGTAGATTAACTATATTAGATAATAAAAATAATAAGAGATATGTGTATGAAATTACTACGGATGATGATTTTGGCTATAGTAGTAAGGGAAAAGCAATATATCCGTTTACGTTATTTAAAGAGGTTGGTAAATCTACAAATAATAATTTCTTTAAGGAATTAGAAAATGGTGATATCGATGAGAACTTTACTGTAACTCTTGATTTATTAAAAACAAATATAACTCTTGAGTATACAAACTTAAATTTGTTTTTGGAGTTAATTGATTCAAATGAAGAAACTTCAAGGCCTACAATTGATAGTACATTAAAGAATATAAATATTTATGTTAATAAGGATGCGACTGCTAGTATTTCATCAACTTATGGTGGTAATATTATTGCTTATGATTCTGATTCAACTTCAAATATTCCTTTAACTGTAAAATTAAATTATGGGTATGTTAATAATGCGTTAGTAAATGATACAGTTGTAGAAGATAAAAAACTAGGAATATCTATTAAGGTAGTAGATAAAGATAATGGTATTATTGAGCAAAAGTACTTAAAAAATATTAAGTATAAAATAGGTGATACTCTATACTCTATTGAGAATGATGGAATAGCAAGAATTAATTTGAATAATTTAGATACGTTTACTGGTAATTTAGTGATAAGTACTGTATTAGATAATAGTGAGTTATTAAATGGAGAATATTATTTTAAGATAAATAGTTATGTTTCTTATGATGGATTATATGATACAAATGTAAGTAGTGAAACAATAACTATTCCAATGACTAATAATAGTACTAGATATTCTTATAGTTTTGATATACTTAGTGATGATACTTATAAAACTATATTAAAGAAAGATTCTAATACAACTGTAAAATTTAATATTTTACAAAATGGTGGTTTTATAAATCCAAATATAAGGGTATCTCTTTATAAGAAAAATAAATTAACTGCATTTGATCAAACTTATACAATAGTAGATTTAAAAGATTATGTTACTAATTCATTAGAGAAAGTATCTGATAATATCTATTATGCAATAAAAAGTCCACTTTTCTATAATGGACAAGCTAGTACTTATAATGCATTTAATTTGAATTTTATAAATACTAATTTTGAAAATAATGGTTATAAATTAGTATTTGAGTTATATAGTGGAAGTGTAAAAATAGCTACTATTGAAAAGAAGTTTATTGTAAAGTAGGTGTGGTATGAAAAGAAAGATAATTATTGTGTTTGTACTTATAATTGCAATATTGTTTGGATCTGGAATAACTTATTCAATATTTAGATCAAATACAAGTGGAAGTGTTAATCAAAAAATTGCAAAATTTGTATTTGAGGCAAAAGAGGTGGATGAATTAAATATACCACTTGCTGATATGTATCCGGGAGTTACAAAAGATTATAGTTTTTCTGTTACAAATAAACAGGATAGTAAAATTAGTAATGTAACTCTCAACTATCAGATAATTATTAAAACATATCATTTTATGCCTACTGTGATAGAACTAAAAAAGGTAGATGGTAAAGAGGAAACTTTGATTTTAACGTGTGATGAGAGTTTTACTAGAAACTCGAATAATGAACTTGTGTGTAATTCTCAAGTTTTAGAAATGTCACATAATATAGAATCTCTTGATAATTATAAACTTGTTGTAAAATTTCCTGAGAGTTATAATGATGAAATGTATAAAGATGTTGTTGATTATATAGATATAGCAATAAAAAGTTGGCAAAAGATATAATTAGAGGTGTAAGATGAAGAAGAAAACTAAAATAATAATTATTACTGGTATTATGCTTTGCTTTTTGATATTAGTTACAAATGGATTTTCATATGCAATATATGCGTCTAAATCTGTGTGGAATCATTATTTGGAATCAAAGGAGTTTTACTTTAGTAGTGATTATTTAAAAGATGAATCGTTAAAGAACGTTAATAATTATTGGAATGGTGAGAATATAAGTTTTAATATTAAAAATAGTTCTAATAATGAACTTATTACTGCTTATGATATTAAATATAAAGTAGAATGTAGTACTAATAATCCTAAAATAACATGTAGTATAAATGATATTGGAAGTAATTATTTTGGTACGTTATCAAGTGAAAAGGCATGTGTAAATAATATAGATGATGTTGATGTGAGTACTTATGATAAATCTACTTGTGAAATAAACGGATATACGTGGAGTGATGTAGTTGCTGTTAAAGATTTGTATTTTAATTTATCTAGTGATGAAGAAATAGGTAGTGTTATAGTAACTATAAAAGTAACTAGTACTGAACCATATAAGAAGGTATTAACTGGTACTTTTGAACTTAGGAAAGATAAGAGTTTAAATGGTTCGGTAGATATGAATTATGTTGAGTATGATGGCTATAGTAGGTTAGTTGTTTCAAATAGTTATAATAAGAAAAAATGTGCTAAGATAACATGGAATTCTAGTAATTTGTTGATTGATGTTTCTTTTGATGAGTTAAAGAGTTCAGCTACTGATGTTGATGGTTATGTAAATGAAATAATAGTGTCTTTGGATTCAAAGAGAAATAGAAATTTTAAATTTTATAGAAGAGGAACAGATAGTTATACAGTAAATGATTTTTCTTTAATAGAATCAGATTGTTAATTAATTGACAATTCTATATATTTGTGTTATTTTGTAGTTATAGTAGGAGGAATTATGAAAGTAGTAAAAAAAGTATTATTAACAATTGTAGGAGTTTTATATTTTGTATTTGCATTATGTATGACTATATTATTGTTGAATTATAATAAGTATGGTATTACTCAATTTGGAGAAACGTCACTTATTATAATAAAGGAAGATGTATCATTTGATGAATACAAAAAAGGTGATTTGGTATTGGTTAAAGATACTAAGATAAAAGATTTGAAGGAAAATGATGTAGTATTTGCTTATAAATTGGATGAAAATAGAGCAGTACATGTTCAAGTTGGTAATGTTGGAAAAATTTATGAAGAAGAGCAAGCAATCACTTTTAAAAATGGAAATACTTATTCTAAAGAGTTTCTTGCCGGTAAACCATATGAAGTACATAATAATATAGGTACAGTTTTATCGGTAATTGAGTCACAATGGGGATTTTTGTTTATAGTACTTGTACCTATATTCTTGATATTTATATATCAAGTATATGCTTTAATTGTTGAAATTAAATATGGTGCTGATAAAGATTAGGATATAAGTTATTTAAAAATGACTATGCAAATATTGCATAGTTTTTTTTGTTAATAAAACAGATAAATATGGTAGCAAATATATTGTTAAAAATTGTCGAATATGATATACTATTTTATAGTAGAGGGTAGTATGTAGGAGTGGTACAAATGAATAAAAAAAGAATAAAAATAGTAGATAAGTTAATAAATGTAGTGTTAGATATAGCCATATTTATATTTGGAGTTATATTACTTATTACGTTATATAACAATATTCAGGTAAAGATACTAAAAAATACATATTCTAGTTTTTTTGGATATTCTATTTTTGGGGTGCAAACTGGAAGTATGGCAGATGCGATAAATGCTGGAGATTGGATAATAGTTAGAAATTCTAATGAAATAAAAGTAAATGATGTTGTAACTTATTATCGTGATGGAGATTTTATTACTCATAGAGTGGTTGAAGCATATAATGGAACTTATATAACTAAGGGAGATGCTAATAACGCAAAAGATGAACCAATTAGTAGGGATCAGATAGTAGGAAAAGTTGTTAAAATATTACCTAATTTTACTGTTATACAGAAAGTATTATTTAATCCAATAGTTTTAATTGCATTAATAATAACATTGTATTTGATAGGTTTCTTGTTTAAGAAAAAGAATAATATAAGTGATGAGAAAAATGAAAATAATGTATCTAAAAAAATATTAGAGTTTATGGATGTTATACTAGAAAAAGTAAAAAATAGTGCAAAGTTAAAAAAAGAAAAATTATTGGAAATTAAAAAAGAAAATAAGATTAAAGAAGATAAAGCGTTTGTTGAAGAAAAAAAAGAGGAAATAAAACCAGAAATTATAAAAGAGGAAGAAGTAACTCAAGTTATAAATGAAGAGAATGTTGTAGAACAGGATGAAGAAGCTTTGGATAAAACTATGTGTTTTAGAATGATATCAGTAGATGAAGATGATATAGATGATGCGTATGTTGATAAGAGTAAGGTTGAAAACTTTGAAGTAGATGAAAAATCAATAAAAAAGGAAATTGAAGAAGTTGAGAAAGAAGAAGTAATAAAGAAAAACTTGGAAATATTACAAAAGAAAAAGAAGAAATGTAAAAATGTTATTGATAGAATAATGTTTATAAAAGAGGAACAAATTAAAAAAATAGTAGATGATTTATTAGTTGGAGAAAAATTAAAGAGTAATGAATTAACGATTAAAGATAAATTTGTTAAGGGTTATATAGATGGCAAATATTATAATTATTGCGGTGAGGTTAATGTAGAGTATAATTCAAGAAATATGATAGGTAAACTTGAAAAAGCAATGGAAGATTTAGCCAATAGTTTGGTAAAATCATATAAAGGGACTGATAAACAATTTAAGGAAAAAGTTCTTAAATATGAAATGATATTTAAGTTGATGATTAGGTTAGAGCATGATAATGAGATGCTAGATAGTATTAAATCAAAAAGAGAAACTTATGCGAATAATATAAGTAAATTTATAAAATTTAAAGAATATGAAGTTAAGGAACTTAAGTTAGTTATAAATAATATAATAAAAGATCAAAAATTATATGATGGAATGATAAAGTATACTTTAAATAAATTGGAAACTAATATGTTTACACTTGAAATGAATGAAGTTTCTAAGAATGTTTATGCAATTAGTTTAGAACATAATATTGCGTTTAGTAAGATTTATAGTGATTATATAGTTGATAAAACATACAAAGAGGGAATTGTTGCTGAGGATAAGATTGAGGTGTTACTTGCATTGTTGTTATCTAAGTTAGTTGGTAATATGTTAAATGCAGATTTTAAAAATAAATACTTGATATCAATACCAAGTAGTATGTATGATAAAGATAATAAGTTAGATGCAATATTTGATAAGTTTGATGATGAATATGCAAGAAATAATATAATTGTTGTTATTAATTATGATACTTTATCAAGTCATAAAGGTACAATTAAGAAATTAATTAAATCTGGTTATCGTTTTGCGGTTGATTTAAATAATTCTACGAAGTTTAAAGTAGGAGATCAAAGTATGTTAGAATTAATGGATTATTTGTTTTTATCTAATAAAAATCCAAATAAAGATAGTATAATGCTTTTTGTACCTAAAGAGTTGCATGTTAGAATGATCAATGAAGATATAATGAGTAAATTAGAAATTTAGTGGGGTGATGATATGAATACGTTTTTTAGATTTTTCTATGAGTTTATCTCAGTATTCTTTGATGGCTTGTTTAATGCTTTTAAAGGATTTATAAAAGGAATAACAGAGATGTTTAGCATTGGTGAGTATTCCAAAATAGTTGATAGTTATAAAGGAAACTTTAATGGTGGAGAAAAGGTTTTTGTGGTAATATCAGTTATATGCTTAATAGTTATGGTTTTATTAATTGCGGGTTTATTATTTTTCTTGATAAGAAAAATAGTTAGAAAGGCAAGTAATAATTTAAGTAAAGAAGAGTTATTAAATGAAATTGCTAACTTAAATGATAAAGTAGTTGATTTAATGAAGGAAAAAGATGAGTTAATGGCAATGAAAGTATCTCAATTAGGAATTAATCCTGAAGGTGATGAATCTGATAATTCTACTGATGAACCAGTTAAACCAGAAGATGAAATAGGACAACAGGGAATAAGATTCCCAAGATTAACTTTACTTGATGAGGAATATAAAGATTATAAGATTAAAAAATATGATAATAATTTTACATTAGAAGAGTTGATTGATGATTTCAGATGCTTTTCAGCGTCAGAATTACATTTATATTATGATAATGCAATATTAAGACCATTTTTTGCAGGACTTGCATCAAGCAAACTAATAATTTTACAAGGTATATCTGGTACAGGTAAAACATCTTTAGCTTATGCTTGGGGTAAATTTGTAAATAATGATTCGTGTGTTGCGTCTGTTGAACCGTCTTGGAGAGATAAATCAGATTTCTTAGGTTACTTTAATGAGTTTACTAAGAAGTTTAATGAAACAAGAGCTTTAACAGAGATATATACAGCTGGTTTTGATGATAATGTTCATACAATAATTTTGGATGAAATGAACTTAGCACGTGTCGAATATTATTTTGCTGATTTGTTGTCAATACTTGAAATGCCAAGTAGAAGTGAATGGTTAGTAGATATAGTATCTAGTCCATGGCCAAATGATCCTAAGAAATTGGAAAAAGGTAAGTTAAGATTGCCAGGTAATTTATGGTATATAGGTACAATAAATAATGATGATTCAACATTTATGGTTACGGATAAAGTTTATGACCGTGCTATGCCAATAGATATAAATACTAAGGTAAGTCCATTTAAGTGTCGTGAACAAGATCCAGTTGATATAAATTCAAGTTATCTTGAATCGTTGTTTCAAGAAGCGGTTGAAAAGTATCCACTTACTGATAAGGGGCTTAATCAGGTAGTTGAAATAGATGATTATGTTATTAAACATTTTAGAATTGCTTTTGGTAATCGTATAATGAAACAATTACAAACTTTTGCACCAGTTTATGTTGCTTGTGGTGGAAAAGAGATAGAAGCAATAGATTACTTTATTGCAAAGAAAATATTAAGAAAATTTGATCAATTAAGTGTTGTACTTATTCGTGATGAAATAGATCCATTTATTGCATTTTTAAATAAAAATTATGGAAAAGGTGTTATGAAAGAGTGTATTGCACACTTGGAAAATATTAAGAAAAGTATATAGTTAGGGGTTGATAAAATGACTGCTAAAAAAAATAAACCGGTAGAAACTGATGTTGATATAAAAAAAAATAGTGAGTTATTTTTAAACAAAATTGAATCAGAGATGGATTATAAATCGTCTTATTCAAGTGAAATGCTTTCATTTGAGTGGTTAGATGAGTTAGAATTTGCATGTCCGTTCATTGATAATATTATGAGAAATCCCAAAATAGCACTTATTAAAGAAGAAAATGTAGTAAAAATTGAAAAATCAAAAAGAATTGATGTGTCTAGTGTTAAAAACTTAGCCAAACATACTGAGTATATAAATAAAATAAATAAAAGAACTAATGAAGTAGAACCAGAGAGAATACTTGATATAAGAAGTGAAGAAACATATAATACCTATGAAAATAAATTCTTGTATACCTTACTTCATCATTTAATAAGATATATTATGAAAAAGGAAGATATATTAAATAATTTATCATTAAGTGATGAAAAAGTACTTGAGTATGCTGCAGATACAGTTACTAGCAATGAGAAAATTCATGCTGAAGTAAGAGTTACAACTGGTTCTATTCCTACTAAGAAATTGGATAAAAAGATATTAGAGCAAGTTAAAGAAGCGAAGAAAAGATTAAAAAGAGTTAAGGATTATACGGCTAGTTGGCAAAAAAGTGAAATGATAAAAGCACTTGATAATGCTCATGTAACTCTTATAAATCCTCCTATAAAGAAAACAAATGTAATACTTAAAAATCAAAATTTTAAGATAGCTGTAAAATTGTGGGAATCAATTTATAGTGGAGAAGAAGATGAAGAGGATGAAAAAAATAATTTAAATAGTGATGGAAATGCTATATTAAAAGGTTTTTTAGATCATTCATTTCTAATTGATTATTTTGTTTTAGATTCTGTTAATGTATCGAAAAGAGAGCAAAAGAAAAAAATAGCAAAAAGAGCAATTTTGTTGTTAACAGAAGAAATACATAGAATAATATCACTTTTGATTAGCATGGGAGTAAAAATAGATGATGAGCAATTGCTTAAAATGATAGCGCAAGAAATAAAAAATGAAAGAGCACAAAGGTTGGTTGGTGCTGAGGATGTTAAAAAGAAATTTCAAAGTGCTATGGATGATTATCTAGAAAGGACAAAGGAATATTTATAATGAAAAAGTTGAGAGAGAATAAAGTATACAAAATAATAAAAACAATATTTAATGTGATAGTGTTTACTATGTGCTTTTTGTTTTTGGTAGTAGTATGCTTGCAGAGATTTAGTAACAATAAAATATCACTATTTAATTATAGAATGTTTACAGTAGCGTCTGGTAGTATGGAACCTGAATATAATATAGGTGACGTTCTTATTGCAAAAAAGAAAGATGCAGATAAGATAAAAGTTGGAGATACTATAAGTTACCTTGGTGAAAAAGGTGGATTTAAAGATAAAGTAATTACGCATAGAGTTGAATCTATAGAACAAGATGAGAGTGGTAATTATATATATCATACAAAAGGATTAGTAAATATAGTTGAAGATCCTACAGTATATTATAGTCAAGTATATGGTGTAATAGTTTATAAAACAGTAGTGTTATCATTTATATATAGATTAATTGCATCAAAATATGGTTTATTTATATTTATCATATTGCCATTGTTTTATATAATTGGTTCTGAAATGGTTTCATTTTTGTTAAATAAAGAAGAGAAAAGAAGAAAAATAGGGTAGAAAAGGAAGTGGGAGCAGTGAAAGATAAATTAAAGGTGTATGTTAAATTGAATTTATTATCAATATTTTTCATTGCTATTTCATTTATATCCATTACTTTGGCATGGTTTGCTTATAGTGGTTTAGCAACTGGTTCAATGGAAATGGGTGTAAAAGCATGGAATTTAGAATTTCAAAAGGATTCGACTGCAATATCGAATGATATAGTAATATCATTATCTGATGTTTATCCTGGAATGGAAACAATTTATGAGAAAGTTGATATTAAAAATTTTGGTGATTCCGATGCACAAATTAACTATTCAATCACATCTGCAAGAATATTAGATGATGAATATAAAGGTGATGAAATAGGAGAAGATAAGTTAAGAGATTCACTTGCTCATGATTATCCATTTCATGTTAATATTAATTTAAGTAAAGAATATGCACTAAAACAAACTGGAGAAAGTAGTTTTGAAGTTGCTATATCTTGGCCTCTTGATTCTGATAATGATAAGCTAGATAGCATTTGGGGTAACAAATCTTATGAATTTTCAAAAAATGAAGAGCAAAAATATCAAAATGATTCTACTTATCAAAAGAGAACACCAATTAAAATAGTAATTTCTATTAAAGCAGAACAATATATTGCTAATAATAATTCAGTAGATTTCGATTATGATTTAGGTAAACAAATTTTATATGATGTTGTATCAAACAAGTTATGTAATGAGGTAAGCGATACTTGTTTACAAACATATATACTTGATGTAAGTAGTAAACTAGGAGATACATCAGTAATACTTCTTCCTACATTGTATGGAACATATGGAAGTGGTGTATATAGTGATTATGATACAGTTCTATCTAATATAGTAAAAGATTGGAAAGTCACAACAAGAAGTTTAGAAATAGGAGATATATTAAAACCAATATCAAAAGATATACTTAATTCTTATATTATAAGAGAAGGACTTTCTAATGAAGTAATAGGTACAATAAATAATAATGAGAGAGTAGAAAGTATAACAAATAAATTAATAAATAGAGATGGATATTTTACATTTGATAATTTAAAATATAATTATTTAGTTACTAATAGGTGTTATTGGATAAATAAAGAATATGATAATAATAATGCGTTTGCATTTACTAAAGCAGACGAAAAAATTTCTAAAATTTATAAAAGTTCAAAAAATGAAACATGTAATGTAATACCAGTTATAATTGCACCTAAAGCAAATATATATGAGTGAATATATGTGAAGAAATAAATTTACTAGTAATACAAAAGAAAAATATTTGAGAATTCTGTCTATTGATAGAATTCTTTTTTTATTGTCTGTTAAATGCTAGAAAACTATAAATAGAAGGAGATAAGGATATGAGAAAAAAGAGAAATGCATTTACATTAATAGAACTACTTGCAGTAATAGTAATATTAGCAGTAATACTAGTAATATCAATACCAAGGATATTAGATGTAATAGATGTATCAAAAAAAGATTCATTTAAAACATCAGCACAATTAATAGCAGATAGTGCAGAGAAGAAATATGTAACAAATAAGCTAAATAATATTGATGAAGAAATAACTTGTGAAAATGTATCAAAATTGAGTAAAGAGGATTATGAAAGTTGTAAAATAACTTTTGATAACGAAGGAAATGCAAAAGTAACAATAGAAGGAAAAGGTAAATTTAAAGATTTAGCAATATGTAATGGAACAAAAACAAGTGTAGAAATACCTAATACAGTTACAAGTATAGGAAGACGTGTATTTTCCAATAATAAATTAACAAACTCAACAATAATATTTCCAACTACAGCACTAACTATTGATTGTAACGCATTTGATAGTAATCTTGAAGAAATAATATATCCATCTAATGTAACTTACGTTTGTGTGGAATAATCACTTTAATAGTGATTTTTATTTAAAAAAACAAGGGGTAATTTATACCTCTTGTTCGAAACTCATTGTTGCTGTTATTTGTAGTTCTGTATTGTTATTAGATGCATCTATTCCTATTTGAGTATCTGCTTCATCATTCATTTTTTCATTTTCTCCTTCATACCATTCAAAGAATACTCTTATTGTAAATGGTTCGAAAGTTTTGTTTTGGTTATAGTTTACTGTTCCATTTATTTTTCCATCGACTAGAGATATTGTTTGTATTTCATCTCCCTCAGTATAACTACTATCTATGATTGAATATTTAGAGATTATTAAATCAGGGATATTTCCATTTATTATATTTAGAGAAACGGAATAATTAAAAGAAACTTCTACGTTTGAAGGGTCTACTACTATATCGAAATATCCCTTAGAAGAAGGGGCTACAACATTACTAGCAACATGATTGTTGCCTTCCATAACTGGTGTTAACTTCATTGTAGATATTGAACCATTAGTTATATCATTGTTATTAATTTTTATTTCCCATTTTGAGAATTGAATTTTAATATCACTAGTTGCATCAACAATATACCTTGAATAGGTATGACTCATTAGTCCAAGTGTTAATGATAAAGACACTAAAACCATAAGAACTTTTAACTTTTTAATCATGCTACCCCTCCTCTACATAATCATTGTACTATCATATATGTAAAACATCAACAAAAAATATGTAAAATTAATTTGGTTTACGCATAATTTTACATATTGATTGACAACTCATATTGTGAATAATAAAGCATATTAATTATTGAGGTGATTTTATGGATGTTAATGAAATTTACTATGAAATAGCACTTAAAATAAATGAGAAGTTATATAATCAAAATGTTATTACATTTTCTATGTATAATGAGGCCTTGAGAACTTTATTGGGATATAAAAAATAATGGATTTGTGTAAAATAAGGGAAAAGTTAAATTTGGGTATACCTTTAACTGAGTTAAATTTAAGAGTAACTTATTATTCAAGGGTATCTACTGATCATTCTTTGCAAATTAATTCTTTGAAAAATCAAAATGATTTTTTTGATTCTATGATTAAAAAAAATGAAAATTGGATTTATGTAAAGCCATATATAGATGAGGGTATAAGTGGTACATCAGACGTTAAACGTGATAATTTTATGAGAATGATAAATGATGCTAAAGTTGGATTATTTGATTTAATTATTACCAAGGAAATATCTAGGTTTTCTAGAAATACTTTAGATAGTATAAAGTATACAAGAGAATTACTTAATAGTGGGGTAGCAGTTTTGTTTGTGAATGATAATATAAATACTGCTTTACCTGATAGTGAGCTTAGATTAACTATTATGGCTTCCTTGGCGCAAGATGAAATAAGAAGGTTATCTGAAAGAGTTAAATTTGGAATGAATAGATCTATATTAAATGGAAATATCTTAGGTAATGATACTCTATTGGGATATAAAAAGGATATTGATTCTGGAAAATTATGTGTAATAGAAAGTGAAGCGGAAATAGTAAGAGATATATTTTATAAATATGCTGTTTTAAATTATTCTATTAATGGTATTTCTAAATATTTAAATGATAACAATATAAAAACAAGGCAAAATAAGAGTTTTAGTGTATCTTCAGTTTCAAGAATCTTAAGAAATCCTAAATATAAAGGGTATTATTGTGGTAAGAAATCTGAAGTTGTTGATTATATGACAAAGAAGGTTAAAGTAATTCCAAATAGTGAGTGGATAACGTATTTAGATAATGAAAAGGTTTCTCCTATAATATCTGTTGAAATGTGGAATTTGGCAAATGAAAGGTTAAAAAAGAGGAGTAAGAAGTTTGGTAAATCTTATGATAAGGTGATGTATCAAAATAGGTATCCATTTAGTGCTAAAATATATTGTGGAAATGATTTAAACTTTTTTCATAGAAGAAAGCAATGTAAGAATGATATTTGTTGGGTATGCTCTTGTAAATTAAATCGAGGTGTGGAAATATGTTCATCTCCAATTATTAGAGAAAAAGAGATTTTTTTTATATTGAATGATATTATTAATAATAGTTTAAGTGTTGATAAAGTGATTAAAATACTTATGAATATTTATACTAAATGTGGTAATAGTGACTTAAATATATTGAAACTTCAGAAAAGTGTAGAGGATATAAATACTAAGAAGATAAAGTTATTGGATTTAAATATTGATGGATATATAACAAAAGATGAGTTTATAAGGAAGAATTGTGAATATAATAAAAAAATAAATGAAATTAACAAAAGCATAAATAATTTGTTAAAAATAGAAGATAGTAAATATGATTTAAAGAAAGAGATAATTGAATTATTTAAATCTAATGTAGTGAGATGGGATATAATTAGGTTATTATTAAATAAAATAGTAGTGTATGGAGATTTTGATAAAATAAAACTTGATATATATTTAAATTTTGTTTGTAATTGGTGTGATAAGATTTATGAATTTATGAGGGGTAATGATGTTGTTAGTACAAAAAGATATAAGGTTTTGTATTGTGTTAATGTAAAATTATAAAGAACTATTATGTAAAAAAAACGAGTTTATCTCGTTTTTATTCTACAGTAACTGATTTTGCAAGATTTTTTGGTTTGTCTATTTCACAACCACGTAAGCGTGCAATTTCATATGCAAGTAATTGACATACAACTATAATTAATAAATTTTGCATAAAAGGAGTAGTTGTAGGTACAGTTATTATATAATTTGCTACTATATTAGAAGTGTTTATACTATTTTTTGTTATTAGTATTGTTTTAGCACCTCTTGAACTTGCTTCGGTTAAGTTACTTAATGTTTTTTCTACTAAATCATCTTCTGTTAGTATACAAATAACTGGTGTATCTTTTGTTAGTAAAGCAATAGGTCCATGTTTAAGTTCGCCTGCTTTAAAACATTCACTATGAATGTAAGATATTTCTTTTAATTTTAAACTTGCTTCTTCACATATTTCACTATCTATACCTCTTCCTATATAGTACATATCATTTTCCTCATATATAGATTTTGCTATTTCTTTATATGATTGATTTTCTATAACTTTACTTACTAATTTATTTAAATCTTTTGTTTCTTTTAGTATGTTAGTAATTTCTGTTTCGTTTAATTTTTTTAATTTGTGCATTGCTTTTAATATAAGTAGAGACATTATATAACTTTGTGAAAAATATCCTTTAGTAGTTGCTACACTTATTTCGGGACCTGCAAGCATTGGAATAATATATTTAGCTTCTCTTGCTATTGTAGATGATGTAACATTTACTATTGCAAGTGTATCGACATTATTTTTATTTGCTAATCTTAGTGATGCTAAAGTATCAGCTGTTTCACCACTTTGTGATATGACAATTACAAGTTTGTTTTTATCAAAAACGTGTGGTTTATATCTGTATTCGCTTGCAACAGTTGTATCACATTTAATATGAGTATCATATAGATATTTGTCAATCAAATTTTTTCCAATAAGTCCTGCATAGTATGCACTTCCACATGCAACTATATCAATTTCTTTATATTTAGTTATGTCAATTATATCATCAGTTATTTTATTATCTGGTGTATATTTTGCATATAATTTATGTGCTAATTCTGTTTGTTCATTTATTTCTTTTAACATAAAATGTTCATAACCCTGTTTTTCAGCATCCATAATGCTCCATGTTGCTTCTTCTATATTTTTATTTATTATTTTATCATCATGATATATTTCATATTTATTTTCATTTAGTTTTACTATCTCATTATCATCTAATATAATAAATTTTCTTGTATATGAAAGTATAGCAGAAATATCACTTGCTAAGAAGTTTTCATTTTCACCAACGCCTAATATTAAAGGTGCTGCATTTTTTATTCCATAAATATTGTTTGAATCTCCACTAAACATTACTAAAATAGCAAAACTGCCTCTTAATTCTTTAACTGCTTTTTGGATTGCTTCTATTTCGTTTTTGCCATTATAATATAAATCAATTAGACCAGCAATCATTTCTGTATCTGTATCTGTTTCTAATTTATATCCAGCTTCTTTTAGTTTTTTTTCAATTTCTTTATAATTCTCAATTATACCGTTATGTACAAGTACAACTCTTCCTAACTTATGTGGGTGAGAATTTTTTTCGTTTACTTTTCCATGAGTTGCCCAACGTGTATGTGCAATTCCCATGATTGGTTTATTTATATTTTCTTTATTAAGTTTTTTTTCTAATTCGTCTATTTTTCCAACGGATTTTATTATTTTTATTTCCCCATCATCAAGTAGTGCAACACCTGATGAATCATATCCTCTATATTCTAATGCTTTTAACCCCTTTATTAATACTTCTTTTACGTTTCTGGCTCCTTTATAGCCAACAATTCCACACATATTTTACCTCCTAATTAAAATTATACAATAAAAAGATTATTATCGCAAATGCCATATATGCTAGTTTATTCAAAAATGTAAATTTGTATTATTTTTAGTAAATATTTTGCATAAGATATAGTGAATAATTAAAAAATACAGAAATTTTTTGAAATTTATTGACAAAAAACTGAAAATGATTAGTATATCAAGCACTAAAGAAGAAATTGGGGTTAAAAATAATTATCGCGATTTAGAAACTTTGTTTATAATTAGCGTTTTGGAGGAGTTATGAATAAAAACGACTTAAAAAAGATAAAACGCAGAGAACTTTTGGAACTTATGCTAAAGCAAGCAGAAAGAATTAAGGAATTAGAAGATAAGCTTAATGCTGTAACTGATGAACTTAATTCTAAGAGAATAAAGATTAAGGAATCTGGTTCTATCGCTTCGGCTGCTTTGAAATTAAGTGGAGTATTTGAGAGTGCTGATGCGGCAGCAAAAGAATATCTTGATAATGTCAAGGAAAATTGTAATAAGATAGAATTTTCTATAAGAAAAGAAGCGTTAGATGAAAAGAAAAAAATTATAAAAGAAACTGAAGCGAAGTGTAAGAAGAAAAAGGAAATGTTAGAAGCAAGATTTAAAAAACGTGAAATTGAGTTGGAGGAAAAATATAAGAAATTGGAATCTGAGTTAAAAAAAGGTAATAAAAAAGCTTCTAATAAAAATTCTAAGGGAAATTTATGAAAAAGATAAAAGAAATGTTAGATAGATACTTAAGTTCTAGGAGAAAAAAAGAAATTAATTATAGTGATATTTCTATTGGTGATATTGAAGAAGAGTTACATAGAGAAATTTATAGACATAGTTTTTCTAAATTATTTAAAAATACTTTATCTGTTTTGATAATAATTGTTGCTATTGCAACTTTATTTGCAACTTTATTTATGCCTGTATTAGAAATAACTAATTCTAGTATGAAACCATTACTTAACGATAATGAGATTGCATTATCTATTAAAACGTCTAAGTTAAAAACTGGTGATATAATCGCATTTTATCATGGAAATAAGATATTAGTTAAAAGGGTGATAGCTGTTTCTGGTGATTGGGTAAATATTGATTCGAATGGTGTTGTGTATGTGAATGGTAATGAGTTAAAAGAAACATATGTGAGTGAATTAGTAAGAGGAGATACAGGAATTACTTATCCACTTCAAGTGAGTGATAATAGTGTGTTTGTTTTAAGCGATGAGAGAGATATTACGATGGATTCTCGTAATGAGGATATATCATTTATAAAAAATGAAGATGTGATTGGTAAATTGTGTCTTCGAATTTGGCCTTTTAGAAAAATAGGCGTGATTTAGGTTGTTTTTAAGGAGGAGTTATGAAAAAAATTAAGAGAATAGTAATTTTCTTGTTAACCATTGTAATGGTTGTTATGCCTATTACAAATACATTTGCGAGTCCACTTGAAGGATATAAACAAGTAGCAAATCTTGGGGGATGTAATAGTAATTCTAAAGATGGAGTTATAGTATGCAAAACAATTAGTGAATCTAATTTAGAAAATTATTTTGATATTACATTATCAGTAGAAACAACAAGTAAAATTGAAGAGGTAACTAAAGCACAAGATTTAGCAGTAGTGCTTGTTATGGATATCTCTAATACAATGAATGAAAAATTTAAAGGTGGTGGCAGTAGTACAAAAATAAGTGCTGCTAAAGACTCTGCGATAGATTTTATAAATGAATTTTATAAATACTCAATGAATAGTAATGCTGTAAGGCAGATTGGTTTAGTTACATTTAATAGGGATTCACATGATATTTTTGGAGGATTAAAAAATGTAAATAGTACTTCACAAAGTACTTTAATAGATAGTGTTAATGGTATAACTGCTCCAGCTGGTGCTGATATTAAATGGACAAATATGGAGTCAGGTTTAAAAATGGGTAATGATTTACTTAATACTACTAGTGTTAAAAATAAATATATAATTTTCTTAACAGACGGATTGCCTACGACATATATACGAAGTGGTTATGAAGGTTATACACCGGCAAATACAACTCATAATTCTAATAAAGGATATGTGGAAGGTAACTTTTATAACTTTGTGAAAAATAAAAAGGTTCCTGGTACAAATTATAGTGAGTTTGGTGCAAGAAAAGCGGAGTTACAAGCTTATGGTATGAAGAATAAAGGAATTAAAATTTATTCAATTGGTGTAGGTATAACAAGTCAAAGTACTTTGTATCATTTACAATATGAAGCAAATGATAATGGCTATGCATTAGATCAAACAGTAGATACAGATACTGAAATTAATAATCATAATTATACCAGTGGTGTAACATATAGGGTTCCTAGATATTATACAATATTGCCTGGAGTAAATGTTCCAAGTAAGAATGCTACTACTGATGCTAGTGTAAGAGCTAAATATAATGATTCTTCGTATTATGAAACATGGTTAAGTGAATACATTGGTTCTGATACTATAGGAACAAATAAAAAAAATAGAAAGTATTATCATGACTCAGATAATAAAGAGGCCTTAGAAAGTGCCTATAATAAAATCTTTGAAGATATTAAGGAAATGACAAGTCAAGAAATAAATGCTTCTTGGGTTGCTGAAGATCCGATGAATGTGAGTGGGCAAATAAAAAATATAGAATTTGTTGGCTTATATGATGATAATATGGTATTAAAAGATAAATTAAATATTGCAAATGATAATGAAAGTGATACGGCAAGTTATAATGAAACTAAAGATACTATTTTATGGGATTTAAAGAATTCTACAAGAACAGAAATAACGAAAGAAGAGAATGGTAAAGTAGTAACTTATTATAGATATGAAGTTAAATATAGAATTCGTTTAGAAAATGAATTAACTGATTTTAATGAAGGGAATAATTATCCTACTAATGGTAAAACATATCTAGATTATGTAATTATAGAAAATGTGAATGGTGAAAATGTAAGAAGTGAAAAAAGAACAATAGATTTTCCTATTCCAGAAGTAATTGGTTATCTTGGAAATTTAACTTTTAATAAAATATCTAGTTATGGCAATGTGCCACTTGACGGTGCAATATTCGAATTAATTCATGATAGAAATTGTCCATGTATGAAAGAAAGAAAACATATTGATGAAAATTATTCTATAAATAGTATTTCAAATAATGGAGTGGTAACATTTAATAATATTCCATCAGGACATAAATATAAACTTCATGAAATAGAAACAGATATTTATCATGATGTAGATACTACTATGTATAATGTAACTGTTTCTTATGGAGTAGTAGTTACTGATCTTAATAAAGATAATAAGGTTATAAATAAGTATAAAACTAGGAATTTAACTATTTTAAAGGAAGTTTTAGATGTTTCTTCTAATAAATCGTTTGAGTTTGAAATAGAAGCAACGTATAGAGGTAAAAATCTGGATGGAACTTATAAGATATTAAAAAATGGAATTGAAGGAATTATCAAATTTGAGAATGGTAAAGCAACATTTTTGTTGAAACATAATGAGAAAATAGAAATTAAAGATTTACCATACGATATAAAATATAAAATTAAAGAAATAAATAGTGAGGGATTTGTTGTTAAATATCAAGTAAATGATGGAGAAATTAAGTTATTTGATATAAACAATATAAATGAAAATATCTTGGGTGAGGATACAAATATAAAATTTATAAATTCATCAGGATATGAAATGCCTGCTACAGGTAGTAGTGGTATGTTAATTTTGATAATAATGGGTTCACTATTATCAGCGATACCTGTTATTTATATATCAATTAGTGTTTTAAAGAAGAAAGCTGACTATTAAAACATTAGTTAAAAAAGGAAAGGAAAAGTAAAATGAAAACAATTAAAAGAATATTTAGTTTATTACTTGCTTTTGTATTTGCAATTGTTCAAGTAAATCCAGTAAATGCAGATGATAATACTGGTTCAATAACTATTAATAAGGCCGTAGTTAATGAAACATACAAAATTTATAAGATATTAGATCTTGAAACTTATGATGCAGTTAATAATCATTATATTTATAGAGCTAATTCTAATTTTAAAGCATTCTTAGATGATGCTAATCTAGGTTTAAAATATTTAGATAAGAAGAATGAAAATGGGGACGCTTATTATGTTTGGAAAGAAAATGCAGATGAAAAAGAATTTGCAAAAGAAGCATTAGCTTATGCTGAAGAGAATAATATTGCTTCAACTTACAAGAAAGCAACTAGTACAACAGTTAAATTTGAAGGTTTAAGTTTGGGTTATTATTTAGTAAATTCATCAGTAGGAACATTGCTTCATTTAACAACAACTGATCCAGACGGAGTTGTAAATGAAAAGAATACAGTTGTACCAGATGTGGATAAAGATGTTAAAGAAAACTCTACTGGTGAGTATGGAAAAGAAAATGATGCTAAAATAGGTGATACTGTAGAATTTAAATCAACTATTATAATTGGTGCTGGATATAGTGATTATGTACTATATGATAATATGAGTGTTGGTTTAACTTTAAATAGTGATTCAATTAAGCTATATGTTAATGATACTTTGGTAGATAGTAGTAATTATACAGTAGATACAAGTGTTACAGGATATACATTTGTGGTTACATTTGATAATGATTATATCGCATCATTGCCAAGGAATACTAAAATAGAAGTAAAATATACTGCAATATTAAATAAGGATGCAGTTATTGAAGGTGATGGCAATATAAATGAAACATACTTAAAGTATGGAAATAAAGAAACTGATACTAAGAAAACAACAACTTATACTTATTCATTTAATTTAAAGAAAACAGATAAGGATGGTAATGAATTAACTGGTGCAGAATTTAAATTGTATGATAAGAACAATAATGAAATTGCTGTAGTTTATGATAAAGAAACTAGTACTTATCGTGTAGCAGAAGCAGGTGAAACTGGTGAAACAATAAAAGTAGGTCATGCAGTTATTGAGGGATTAGATAATGATACATATTATTTGGAAGAAGTAGTAAGTCCTGTTGGATACAATAAATTAACTAGTAGAGTTGAATTTACTGTTAATAAAAAGGAAAGCAATAAAACTTATGTAAGAAGTGAGGTAACAGTAAAAAATTATACTGGTTCACAATTACCAGAAACTGGTGGTATTGGAACAATCTTATTTGTTACATTTGGTTTAACATTAGTACTAGTATTTGGAGTATTATTAGTTACTAAGTTAAGGGCTTATAAGGAAAATATATAATTATATAATTAGTCAGCTTAAATTTAAGCAAGTTCATATTTAGGAAGAATTTTCTTCCTAAATGTGGAAATAATAAAAGAGAGGTAAAGGGATTATGAAAAAGCATAAAGTAACAATAATTATGATAACACTTTTTTTCATAGGACTTTTAACACTCTTTTATCCAACTTTGAGTAATTACTATAATGAGAAAAATCAATCTAAAACAATATATAATTATGAAAATATATTAAATGAAAAAAATAAAATAGATTTTGATAAATTAAAAGAAGATGCGATAAATTATAACAAGGAATTAAGTGAGTTAACAGAACCACTTTTAAGTTATGAAAATATACAAAATTATAATGAATTACTAAATATAAATAATGATGGTATGATTGGATATCTTACAATAGATAAAATTAAAGTGGAATTGCCTATTTATCATGGTATTAGTAATGAGGTATTAAATTCTAGTGTAGGACATTTAGAGGGTTCTTCTTTACCTATTGGTGGGAATTCTACTCATTCTGTGTTGTCAGCTCACAGAGGTCTTCCATCAGCAAAATTATTTACAGATTTAGATAAATTAGAAGTTGGGGATATTTTTAAAATAACTGTATTAGATGAAGTATTGACTTATGAAGTTGATAAGATAGTTATAGTTAGTCCATCTGATAGAGAATATTTAAAAATAGAAGAAGATAAAGATTACGTTACATTGTTAACATGTACTCCTTATGGTATAAATACGCATAGATTATTAGTAAGAGGTGTTAGAGTAACTGGAAACATAAAAAAGAATTATATAACAACAGAGGGTTTTAGAATAAATAGGATGATAGTAATACCTATTGTAGCACTTCCAATAATAGTATTATTGCTGTTGATAATATTAATTAAACCAGTAAAAAGAGTTGGTATTAATAAATATGAAGAATTTCTTTATCCAAATGGAAAAAGATAAATTACGGAGGTAATTATGAAAAGAATAAAAATTTTGCTAGTAGCATTTTTCTTACTTTTTTATATAAGTGAGATAAAAGCACTTTCTACTAATGTAGTGGATTTTAAAAAATTGGGTTCTATAAATATAACTTTACTTGAAAAAGAGGATAATATTAAAATAGAAGGTGCTGAAATTACTCTTTATAAAATAGCAAATGCGAAGGAAGAAGCTCATAATTTAATATTTGAATATGTAGATGAATTATCAAATTGTAATTTGTCTATCGAAAGTTTAAAAGCAGAAGATGTTAGTAAATGTATTACTAAGGATATTACTGGTATAAAAAAGATTACTAGTGCTGAAGGTGTGGTTTACTTTGATGAACTAGATTTGGGATTGTATTTAGTTAAACAAACTAATAGAGTTAGTGGGTTTTCTAAAATAGATCCATTTCTTGTAATGATACCTAGTGAAATAGATAATAAATGGATTTATGATATAGAATCAGAACCAAAAACAGATATTATAAGAACAATTGATTTAAGTGTGAAGAAGGTTTGGAATACTACAAAAACTAATAATAATGATAGTATTAGTTTACCAAAAAGTATAGATATACAGTTATTGTTAAATGATGAAATAATTGATACTGTTACTTTAAGTGAAGAAAATAATTGGCAATATACTTTTTCTAATATAGAAAAAAATGATAATTATGTAGTTAGGGAAGTAAATGTACCAAATGGATATACAGTTACTTATCAAAAAGATGGTAATTTGTTTATAGTTACAAATACAAGTAGTTTGGTACATACGGGTCAAATGTATTGGTTAGTTGGCTTATTCTTAAGTATTGGTATAATATTTATAATTACTAGTTTGTTATATGATAGGAATAAAAATGAACAAAAAGGGTAAATCACTTTTAATTGTAGGTATATTATTTGTAGTAATGTCAATGCTTTTAACAATTCATTTTGAATATGAACAGGTGTATTCAAAAATAAAAAGTGACGATACTATGAAACAAATACTTAATAAGACAATTGATAATAAAGAAAATATTAAAACGATTGAAATAAATGGATTAGAATATATTGGTTATTTAGTAATTCCATCATTAGAATTAAATTTACCAGTTACAAAAGAGTATACTCCTTATTCATTAAAAATATCGCCATCAATTTATTATGGATCAATAGAAAGTAATAATTTGGTAATATGTGGTCATGCATATAGAAATATTTTTGGAAATTTATATAAGTTAAAACCAGGTGATATTGTTATATTTACTGATGTAAATAACAAAAGTTATAAATATGAAGTTGAATTAATTGAAGAACTTGGCTCAACTGACATAAAGGAAATGGTAGAAAGCGATTTTGATTTGACTATTTATACATGTACTAATGATAATTTAAGAAGAGTTACTGTAAGATGTAATCGTGTTTATAGTAAGGGTTAGGAAACTAATCTTTTTTTATTTATGAGAAAGTATTATCATATTATTTTGATTAAATAGTGCAAGTATAATTGTTTAAAATAAATTTCCATATAAAATACTACTAAAGTTGAGAAAAAACTCAACTTTTTTTTATAATTAGATTAACAAGAACTTATGGGTGGAGTATGATTTTTATGAAAGCAAAATTAAGCGAAGTTATTGGTATCGTTAATAAAATATGAACAGGGTCAGCTAGTTAAAAATCTGTTGATTTCTAAATGAGATATTAAAGTGATTAGAGATAATAATATTTTTTATAATGAAATTAAAGATTTAATTAAGTTCTAAAAAACTTTAAAAATTACTTATGTAAAAGAAGTTAAGCAGAAACCAGATTCTAAGTAGTTTCTGTTTTTCCTAAAGTATTATTTTGTATTATTTCTCATAGTTTTAAATAAGGGAGCGTGATTATGAATAATAATTGTCTTATGGAAAGTAAAGAAGTAAAAAATAAGAATAAAGAAATACTTTTAGAGGTGGCTCTCACATTAAATAAAGAGTTATTTAATGAAAATAAAATTTCATATAAAATGTTTAAATATACTGAAGATAATATTTTAAAGGAATTGAAAAGTTGTAATTTAAGTGGTGCGCATTAAATTTGTGAAAAATTTTAGAAAGGAGAAGAAGAATTGGATTTATACACTGTTCGAAAGCAGTTAAATATGGGAATGCCACTTACAAGTATAAAACTTAGGGTAACAGATTATGCAAGAGTATCAACGGATCATTTAGAACAAAAGAAATCTCTTCAAAATCAAGTGGAACATTTTGAACAATATATAAAAGAAAATCCGAATTGGACTTATGTAGGAGGTTATGTAGATGATGGAATAACTGGTACAAGTGATGTTAAAAGAGATAATTTTATGAAAATGATTGAGGATGCTAGAAGTGGTAAGTTTGATTTAATAGTTACCAAAGAAATTTCTAGATTTTCAAGGAATACTCTTGATAGTATTAAATATACACGAGAACTTTTATCTTATGGAGTGGCTGTGTTATTTGTAAATGATAATATTAATACTGTTATGCCTGATTCTGAACTTAGATTAACCATAATGGCTTCTATGGCACAAGATGAGATAAGAAGGTTATCTGAAAGAGTTAAATTTGGTATGAATCGTGCAATAGAACGTGGAGAAATACTTGGTAATGATTTACTTTATGGTTATAAAAAAGATAAGGATATTGGAGTATTAAATATTATAGAAGAAGAAGCAAAAGTTGTTAGAAGAATTTATGAACTTTATGCAGTTGATGAACTATCACTTTCAAAAATTGTTAAAACTTTAAATAGTGAAGGATTAAAAACTTGTCAAGGTAAAAAATGGGTTATATCTACTATTTCACGAATGATAGAAAACCCTAAATATAAAGGATATTATTGTGCTAGAAAATCTGAAATAGTAGATTATATGACTAAGAAGATAAAATACTTTGAAAAAGATGATTGGATTATTTATGAAGATAAAACAAGAATACCACCAATAATTGATGAAGAATTATGGGATAGAGCTAATACTCGTTTATTAAAAAGAAAAAAAACATTTAGTGAAAGAAAAGAAGATAAAAGTATTTATAAAAATAGATATTTATATAGTGCTAAAATATTTTGTGGACAGCACAATGCAGTTTTTCATAGAAGAGAATTTAGAAAAAATAAAAAAGATATTACTTGGGTTTGTTCTCTTTATTTAAAAAATGGTAAAACTACTTGTGATTCACCTAATATTAGAGAATCTGAACTAGATGCTATTTTTAGAGATTTAATTTCTAAATTACAAATAGATTTAAATGAAGTAATTGATATTCTTATGAATTATTATAAACATTTGGAGATAGATACTGGTATAGATGAAGAAATTTTATCACGTGAAAGAGGAATAAATAATCTTTATGATAAAAAAGACAAGTTATTGGAACTTAGTTTACAAGGTAGTTTATCAAACACGGAGTTTTATGAAAGAAATAATTCATTTAATGAAAAGATTAAAGCACTTGAGAATGAACTTGATTCTTTAAAAAATTATAAAGAAAAATTAAAAGGAACAACTGATAAAACTAAAGAACTTGCTGAAAACTTAAAACAGAAAGTTAAATCTAAACCAACAATAAATAAAATAATTAGTTCTTTACTAGAGCGTATTGTAGTATCTAAAATATGCAATAATAAAAATAATATTGAATTAAATATATATTTATCTTACAAAGAGGATGATGAAAAGAAAAAACTACAACCTATTTTAAGAAGTAGTTATGAATTTAAAAGAGGATATGACACTAGGGGAACTAAAAGATATAAGGTCTATTACCAAGTGAATTGTTATTTTTGCCTTTAAAAGGCATATAATTTTTCACTTGGAGACTTCATTTTCTTACACTAAGTTCAAATAGTGTTACAAAATCACCAGTTCCACCAATAAATGCACCTTGCATAGCAGCAAAAGCAATACTAGTATCTATATTTACATCTTCTTTAGGATCTATGCCATTTTCCCTTAATGCCCATTCAAATGTCATTTCTGGCATACCACCTTTTCTTCCTCCAATTATAGTTTTTCCTTTAATATCTTCTATTTTAAAATTGTCTATTTTTTCTCTTGATACTAAGAATGATCCATCTTTCTTTGTTAATTGTGCAAATGTTTTTAAGTAATCCTTTTCGCCACTTTGATATACATATATTGTAGCTTCAGGTCCGCAAAAACCAATTTCAACATCTCCAGATAAAACGGCTGCCGTTACTTTATCAGCACCAGGTGTTAGTATAAGTTCAACATTTATTCCTTCATCTTCAAAAAAACCTTCACTTATAGCAACATATTGTGGTGCATAAAATATACTGTGTGTTACCTCTGCTATTCTCACTTTTTCATTTTTATTTACTTGCTTTTTAGGAAAAGCTAAAAAAACAAGTAATACTAATAGTAAAAGTGACACACAAGCAATAATTATTCTTTTCATATAAACTCCTTTCATCAATTTATTATATTCATTATTTATTTTAGTGTTAAAATATATTAATAAATTAAAAAGAAGTGATATGATTTCTTATAATTATTCTTTTACAAGTGGGTTAAAATTTTTAATAGCAAGAGTTAATTTAGGATGTTTAATAACAAAATGTATTGTTGGATTAGAACTTTTTGAAATAATTATATAGTTATTTTCAATAAATGTTATAGTTATATTTTTAAATGTTTTATCATTCACGTAGTTTAATTCATAATTATTTACTTTTTTTCTATATTCCTTTGTTAATTTTAAGTGTTCTACATATTCTTTATAAGTATAGGTTATTTTTTTATCTAGGAACAAGTTATTTAATAAAAGTGAAGGAATATCGTTTTTAAACTCATTTTCTTTAATTATATAAATATAATCTTTTATTTTATTCCTTTTTAAAATATTATTTATATATATTAATTCATCATTCTTGTATTTAATTATTTTATCAATTTCTGATTTTGTTAATTTATTTCTTTTTAAAATTTTAATTAATAGTTCATCATTTATTGTAAATATTGGTAATGATGAAAGATATCTTATTCTATCAGATTCTATATTTTTATCTTTTCTTAAGAATAAATCATATTCATTTTTATTATTTTCCCTATATATTTCCATAAGTGGTTTTGCTTTTTTTAAAAGTAGTTTACTTTTTTCTTTATAATATTTAATTTCATTTTTATTGGTAGTTAAATAATACATTCCTTTATTATGATATCCTTTAATGCATTCTCCAGATAATGCTACATTTTCTGAAACATAATCAAGATGATTATATATATTATTTCTATTATCTTTTAGGTAGTATGGAGATATTTGACCTGTCATATAAATTGGAATCCAACTTTCAAGTCCTAACATCATTTCATTAAAAGGACGATCTAAATTATGAATAATATTTAAATGATGGCCTTTTTTTAAACACATTGCAATAGCAAACATCCATTTTTTTCCAAAGTTAGTATCTTCTGCCATATCTTCCATAGGCATATTGCTATACATAAAAATATCATCTTTTGCTTTTGATAGAACCGTTGCTTTAAAGAAGTTTAATTCTCCGTTTTTCATCTCTTCTATTCCATAATAATTTTTATTTTTTGCTTTATAAAATGGAAGATACGGAACTTTTAATTCATCAAATTTAATTGCTTTTATATAATCATCTAGATTAAAAGAATCAAGATGGTATAAGAAATCGGATATTTCATTTTTTACATTTTTTGTTTCACTTGTAAGCCAGGAAAATAAAGTGTTTATAAATTTATTTTCTGATAAATCACTTTTTTTGCATCCAATAATTGTAGATATATTACTTATATCTTCTGGATTATTATATTTCGTAAAAATATATGAACATATTTTATTTGAAAATTCAATTGGATTAGATGGTTTTGCTTTACCATATCTAATTCTTGAAATGTGAGATGCATCAAAAATGATAAATTTTGACATTTCATTAATATTAATTTTTAATGACATTATTAAGGTATTTAAATTATTACTAAATGTAGTATAATCAAAATCATCATTAGGTAATGTGGAATTAAAATCATCTTTTATTTTATCAAGTGTATATTTTTTTTGTCCGTTTTCTTGTGCGATATTAAAAAGTGCAGTGATTAATTTATTCATTTGTTCACTTTCTTTTACTGGAGTTCTTTCACCACTACGATATCTACTTATAACAGATTGGGATAATCCAGCTCCAGTTGATAATTTTTTAGAAGAGCAATTTAGTTCTTTTAAATATTTATTTAAGACTTCTTTAAATTTCATAATACATCATTCCTTATGGGGTATTATACTATAATTTTTATATAATAAAAACAAGTTTCCATCAGAAACAATGTTTTTTGAGGCAATTCTATTGTTCTTGTTTATTTTATAACTTATACTTAATAATAGAGAGGAGGAATTTAATATTATGAAAATTGGGAAATTAAATATTTCTAAAAAGAATCTAATTATAATTGGTATATCTATTCTTGCTGTTATAGGAGTTACTATTATACTTACTAAAGATACTAAAGGTAAAGGAGTATTTTATAATCCAGATAAAAACATAAAAATAGTTAAGTCAGAGGCAAGTCAAATAGAATTTGAAGATTATAAAACAAATGAGTTTTCTGTTAAAAAGCCAAAAGGATGGAAAGTAGATGTATTAGGAGATTATATTCATTATACTATTAAAATATATGATCCAAATAATCCGATATATCAATTTTTCTTAAATATGAAAACAGAGGGATATAATAAATCAGAAGATGCTAAAAGATGGCAACAAAAATACTATCCAAATAATCTATTTGCTAAAACTAGTGTAATAGCTACTAAAGATACTTTAGGATTTTATAAAATATTTAATGATTTAGGTACTTTAAATAATACTAGTACATTTACATTTCCAACATTAACTGATTTTACTGTAACTGATAATTTAGGTAAAGTTAGTTTAGGTGGAGATATGTTAAGAGCAACATTTAAAGATGCAAATGACAAAGATGGAGAGGGAATATTTACTGCTTATGTATATGATGTGGGTTCTTATTATGTATCAGAAAATATAATTTCTGGTAAACAAATAGATATACAATATTTAAATGTATATGATGCTATCTTTATTACAGCACCAAAAGATGAATTTATTGATTGGCAAGACACATTGAATACTATTTGTTCTTCACTAGAATTTACAGATACATTTATAAATGGATTTAATCAACAACAAGATGCTGTTATGAAAAATTTTCAAGAAATTAGAGCAATAGGTAATGAAATAAGTGATGGTATAATGGATTCATGGAATAAGAGAAATAAATCTTTTGATATTATGAGTCAAAAACAAAGTGATGCAATTTTAGGTTATGAAAGAGTATATGATACTGAAACTAATGAAATATATAAAGCATATAATGGATTTACAGATGATTATGACGGCGAAAGATATAAATCTATAACTGATGATATGTATTCACAAAAAACAAGTGGATATATAGAGAAGTAGGTGCAATATGAAGAATAAGAAAATTATTTATGTCATTATTGCTTTCATCGTATTAATAGGTATTGTTTCTATAATTATTATTAAAAATAGAAAAAAAGAATTAAATGATCATACTCCTCCAGAGGCAAGTTCAATAATGGATGAACTTAAGAAAAAATATCCAGATAAAGAGTATCAAAAACTAAAGGGTGGAGAAATATTAACTGAAGATACTTCATTTAGTAAATATTCATTTATAAATAATAATTCTATATATATATTTAATCCTATTAAATTAGATAGTGGAGAGTTTGTTTATAAAAAAGTATATGATATAGATAAAAATATTAAGGTTATGAATATTGCTCCAAATAGTGGAGCTGATATAATGTTTTATGATTATAATGATATTAGATATACATTGCATGATGACAATATAGATAATAAAGTAAATGATAGTTATGATATGTATTTGAATGCAAATTATAGTCTTAGTGATTATCTTAAATGGGAATATTCAACAAAATTTCTTGGTAAAAAAATAGATTATGATTTCATGTCCAATTATATTTATGTAAAGGATAATGTATTGTATAGTAAAAACTATAGTAACAAAAAATATCCAACTATTGAAAAAGTTAATGGTAATTATGAAGGTGAGAAAGTAATTAGAATATATAATGAAAGAATATTAAAAACCGATAAAGCTTTTTATGAGATAATGAGTTACTTTGATACTAATTTAAATAAAACGGTTACTACTACAGTTAAAATTAATATGCTAACTAAATATTATGATGAAGTATTAACGTTTACATATAAATATGTAATATTAAAAGATCATACACTTATACCTATAAATGATGTTATGGAAAACAGAGTAAGAGATTACTCATATGATCATTTCTTAAGTGGATTTAATTATATGAGTGAAGTTAGGTATGAGGAATGATGAAAGGATGTGATTAACAAATCCACAGGCAAGAGTTATTATAACTCAAAAATATAATAGAAAGAAGAAAATCAATCTATAGGGTTTCTCCTAAGATTGATTATACGAGGAGGAAAAGATATGAAGAAAAGTAAAATACTAATTGCTGCTGTATTAATGTTCTTATTTACTATGTGCATTGCACCAATAACTACATTTGCAGCAACCACAATTGGTAAAGTAGAAATTAATGCTGTAAAATTTAATTATAATGCAGGAGATAAACCAGAATCTTATGCTATAAGAAGTGGTGACACCGCATATTACTATGATATAGAATACGAATATTGGGAGGAGATGGAAACTGCTGAAAATGGAGAACTTGTTCCAATTAAGTTTTGGTATTCTGATGATGATAAAAATAATGCTTTAGCACAAGACAAAAAAATAACTACTTTTGAAGAAGGAAAGAGTTATATGTACACTATATCTTTGAAGGCAAGAGACGGATATACATTTGCTGATAATACAGAAGTTTATGTAAATGGTGAAAAAGTAAATACAATGAGTGTTGGACAAGATAAAAAGTCAATATTTGTTCCAGCGATAAAGACAATAAAACCAACTAAACCTGTACAAAAACAAGAAATTGATGTTGTTGAGATTAATAATGTAACCTTAAAATTCAATGACGGTGATAAACCAGTATTTACTGGAACAATTTCAGATAATAGATATAAGTTTGTATTTGAATTATGGAGAACTAATGATGCTGGAATAACTTCAGTAGATTGGTTTAATGATGCAGATCACATTGGTTACTTAGGAGGAAAACTAATAACAGCATTTGATAAAGACAAAACATATACTTATGAATTAGCTTTAGTAACTACAGCTGAAGGTGGAGAAAAGTGGTTTTTTGGACAAAATACCAAATTAAAAATTAATGGACAAGAAGTTGGATATGTATGTGGAAGTTCTTATGATGAACAGTCATTTGATGTTACGACCAAAATAACAATAACTCCTACACCTACAAAACCTGAACAACCTGTTAAAGAAACTGTAAAGGAAATTCAAAGTACAGGAGAAACAAAAGCAAAAATTGAATTTGCAAATGAAGTTAGCAAAAACCTTAAATTAGACATTAAACCTGTAGAAGTAAAAAAAGAATTAACAGATAAAAATGTTAAATATGTAGTAGATATAAATGTATTAGAAAATGGTGATGTTGTTAAAATTAGTGATACTAAAATGAAAATAAGAATTGCATTACCAGAAGACCTAAAAGGATTTAACAAATATGAAGTAGTATATATTTCAAATGATGAAATAAAAGAAACAATACCAGCAACAGTAGAAGATGGATATATAGTATTTGAAACATCACATTTAAGTCAATATGGAATTATTGCAACAAATGTTGAAGGAAAAACAGAACAAACAAAAAATGAAACAAACAATCCAAAAACAGGAGATAATGTTATAGTATATGCTGTATTGTTTGCAATTGCACTATTAGGAATAATTACATTAATAATAGTTAATAATACAAAAAGAAAAAACTCAAGAAAACACTAGGAGGAAAAGAAAAATGAAAATTAAAAAAAGTAAAATAATAATTATTACTATGTTACTACTTTGTTTTGCTTTATCTGTTATGCCAATGAAAGTATTTGCAGCAACAGAAATTCACAAAGTAGAAATTGGTGGTTCAAAACTCAATTATAATGCTGGAGATAAACCAGAATCTTATGCTATACGAACTGGCGACACAGCATATTACTATGATATAGAATACGAATATTGGGAGGAGATGGAAACTGCTGAAAATGGAGAACTTGTTCCAATTAAGTTTTGGTATTCTGATGATGATAAAAATAATGCTTTAGCACAAGACAAAAAAATAACTACTTTTGAAGAAGGAAAGAGTTATATGTACACTATATCTTTGAAGGCAAGAGACGGATATACATTTGCTGATAATACAGAAGTTTATGTAAATGGTGAAAAAGTAAATACAATGAGTGTTGGACAAGATAAAAAGTCAATATTTGTTCCAGCGATAAAGACAATAAAACCAACTAAACCTGTACAAAAACAAGAAATTGATGTTGTTGAGATTAATAATGTAACTTTAAAATTCAGTAATGGTGAGAAACCAGTATTTACTGGAACAATATCAGACGATAGATATAAATTTGTTTTTGAAGCATGGAGAACTAATGATGCAGGAATAAGTTCTGTAGATTGGTTTAATAATGATGATCATCTTGAATACTGGGGTGGAAAATTAATAACTATGTTTGATAAAAATAAAACATATACTTATGAATTAGCTTTAGTAACTACAGCTGAAGGTGGTGAGAAGTGGTTTTTTGGACAAAATACAAAATTAAAAATTAATGGACAAGAAGTTGGATATACATGTGGAAGCACTTATGGTGAACAATCATTTAGTGTTGACACAAAAATAAGGATGATTCCTTCAACAAAAGAAATTACGAATGATAGAGAAGTAAAAGCGAGTATCCTATTTGATAAAGAAATTAGTAATGATTATGTATTAGATACTAAAAAAGTGGAAGTTAAAAAAGAATTATCTGATAAAAATGTTAAATATTTAGTAGATATTAATATATTAGAAAATGGAGAAGTAGTTAAAATTAATGATACTAAAATGCAAATAAAAATTGCTTTACCAGAAGAATTAAAAGGATATAAAAAATATGAAGTAGTATATATTTCAAATGATGAAATAAAAGAAACTATACCAGCAACTGTAAAAGATGGGTACATAGTATTTGAAACATCACATTTAAGTGAATATGGAATAATAGTAGAAGATAAAAATATAAATAATCCAAATACAATAGATAATATAGTATTTTATATGATTATGTTTGTATCAGTATTATTTGTAGGATGTGGATTATATAGTTATAGTAAAAAAGAGAAAAATTAAATAAATATAAAAAATTGATGTGATTTATTAAATCTACATCTTTTTTTTAAATACTACATGGATATAAGTAATTTACGATATTATATATTTCTCATATTTTATATTGAAGGAGGAATATATGAATAATTGTAAAAAAAATCTTCCAAAAAAAGAAAATTATGATCAGTGCAGATATATGTATTGTATTGGACCTACTGCCCGATGTAATAAATCATCTATATATATTTTTAAATGGTAAAGTTCCATATTATTTTAATATCCCTTGAATTTGTTGTTTCATCATAGCTTCCTATGAGAATTTTATCAATAAAATCTTCAACAATTTCAATAGATAATTCTTCTATATGTCTGTACTTTTTAAAGATATTCTTTTTAGTTTTTACTGTTTCTTTTTTTGCTAGTGTAGATGATATTTCCCTCTTCACTATTTTTTGTCGTTCTTCTAACTTTTCGTTATCATCTTTATACTTATTCATTAATATTAAAAACTCTTTTTCTCTTAGTATCCCATTTGTACGATCTTCATATAGCTTTTGAAAATATGTACTTTTACCTTGTAAATCCTTATTAATACTTTGTAATTCTTTTTCTAATGAATTTAATTTATCTTTGTATAAATCTTGTTCTATTACTTCGTTTTGCATTTCTTTAAGATCATCTTCTTCATAAAATTTCTTTAACATTTCATTCATTTTTTCTAATATGAATTGATGTAGCCCGTCTTCTCTAATAGAAGCTTTATTATCACAATTAGACCAGTTTGTCTTTTTATCTTTACAACATAAATATCCAGTACCGTCAGATCTACGAGTACCTGTTTTGGTAAATATTTGATTGCAATTAGAACAATACACTTTATTACATAGTGGGTGTACTGTACCACCTTTGCAACTTCTAGCAGTATTTTCTAATCTTTCTTGAACTGTGTACCATATATCTTTAGCAATAACTCCCTCGTGTGTATTATCCTTTCTAATTCTTATTTCATCATCATTCCATACCACCGTGTGATTTTTGTAGCTAACTGTTGTTGATTTGAATTGTACCATATTACCTATATAAACTTCATCAGTAAGTAATGTTCTAATAGTAGAACTAGACCACTTAAACTTTTTTCTTATATTATGAATAAAGTCTGATTTTTTTATTTCATCTTTTGCTTTACCACAGATACTTATATAATAATCAACGCGATCTCTGTTTTCTTTTAGAGTAATTTCAAACTGATAATTAATAGTGTGAGTACGATCAAGTTCTTTGGTATGCGAAATAACTACTTTAGCTGTCTTTGGTAAATAATCATTTTCATTTAATAAAATACAATCATCTATATTAAAGTTATTAATATCAATATTCTCATTTTCACTATAATATATTTTTGTTCTATTATTAGTGTATTTCTTTAATACAATATCACATTTATTATTAAAAGTTAATCTATCACTAGTTATGTAATTAAAACTTACTAGATCTTTTAAGATATATTCTTCTTTATTAGTGAAACTTACATCTAACATATAAGTACCTGTTTTCTCAATATATCCATAATTTACATAATCCTTAATTACTGGTATTTTTAATTTACTACCATTAAGCAATTTGTATTCATAAGGACTTAATATTTTATCTTCATTTAATCTTCTTGCGATTTTATCAAGTCCAGTTCCTGACAAATACTCATCATAAATTCTTTTAATAACTTCAGCAGATATAGGATCAATTATTAAATGATTTTTATTTTCTGGATCTTTCATATAACCATAAGTCGCAAAACTTGAAGTAAGTTGACCGTCTTTTCTTTTTGACTTTAATGTTTCACGAATATTTAAAGATGTATCTTCTAAATACCACTCGTCCGTTAATCCTAGAATTTGACTTGTCTTTTTAGTTTCTTTTCTAGCATTATCAATTCTATCAACTACTGTTATAAATCTTACATTCCATTCGTGAAATAAGTTATGAACGTACTTTTCTACAAGTTCCATATCACGAGCAAATCTAGCTTGCGTTTTGCATAAAACAATATCAACATTACCTTTTTTACATTCTTCAATCATTCTGTTAAAATCAGGTCTTGTAGCGTCTGATCCAGACCAATCATCATCATTGTAAACACCAACAACTTCCCAGCATTGTTCTTCAGCATAATCCCTTAACATTATTTCTTGATTCTTAATACTTTGTGATAATTCTTCTTTTGATAGTTTGTTTTTATCTTCATCAGATAATCTTAAATATAACACCACCCTTATAATAGTTTTAATAGTTTGTAATATACTCATAAAAATAACACTTCCTTTTTGATTATTTTTAATCGTAATTCCAAGCTAACTAAATTATAACGCACTTTATTCATTTATACAGCCCCCTAAAGAACGATTTTCCAATCTTCTTATATAATTAAAATATTTTTTATTAAATATATTTTTTAAATCTTCTTTAGTGGGGTTTTCTATATTA
>OHKU01000071.1_pt1 | contig 54710 bp, 57 predicted proteins | sample 1568911 | NCBI WGS metagenome assembly OHKU01 (sample SAMEA3879574, study PRJEB24766) | human gut metagenome | biome: human-associated habitat; feature: feces | place: USA | collected 1985/1987
GAAATGGCAAGAGAAGAAATATCAAATAAATTATCAGTATCTTGGTTAAAAAATAATACAAAGAACTAAATATAAGCACGTATAATCGTGCTTATATTAAGGTTGAATAAATAAATAATAGACAAAAGGAGGCGTAGCAATATGCTTACACCATTAGATATAGAAAATAAAAAGTTCTCTAAACAAATGGTTAATGGTTACAGTGTAGAAGAAGTAGATGACTTTTTAGATGAATTAACTAAAGATTATGGAAAAGCTTATAAAGAAAGTACAGAAGCTAAAAAGACAATAGATGAACTAACACAAAGTTTAGCTCACTATAAAAATATAGAAGAAACTATACAAAGTACTTTAGTTATGGCTCAATCAACAGCAGAAGATGTAAAAAATGTAGCAAGACAACAAGCAGAACAAATTGTAAAAGATGCAAAAGGAAATGCACAAAAAGAGGCTGATGGTTTAGTACAAGAAATAAACATGAAGAAAAAAGAATTAGACGATCTAAAAAAACAATTTGATGTATATAAAGCTAAAATGGAAGCTTTATTAATATCTCAATTAGAATTATTAAAAGATATAAATAAAGAAGAAGAATAAATTTATAGCACAACTAAAGACAAGTTTTACTATTATTTGTAAAATTTGTCTTTTATTGGCTTTATTACAGAACTATTAAATGTATGTTACAATTATATTAATAATCTTGACATATCTTTAATATTTAATAAAATATATGGTGTAAAGAGGTATTATGAGAATTATAGGCGGATTAGCAAGGGGAACAAAATTATATACTTTAGAGGGCTTGAATACTAGACCAACTTTGGACAAAGTTAGAGAAGCAATATTTAATATTTTACAAAATAACATAAGTGATACAGTTGTCTTGGATTTGTTCGCTGGTAGTGGGGCAGTTGGGCTAGAGAGCATAAGTAGAGGAGCAAAAAAAGCTATACTATGTGATAAGAATAAACAAGCCATTCAAATTATAAATAAAAATGCTCAAAAAATGAGAGTAGAAGATAAAGTACAAATTCTGTGTATAGATTATGAAAAATTCTTAAATAATACACAGGAAAAGTTTAATTTTATTTATATAGACCCACCATATAATACCGATTATATTAGCAATAGTATTAAGTTAATAAATGATAGGAATTTATTAGCAGAAGATGGAATTATTATTGCAGAAACAGATGAAGAAGAACGAGTAAAAGACGAAATTGATAAATTGAAAACAAGTATAAATATTTATGATACTAGAAAATATGGTAGAGCAAGGTTAATATTTATGCGAAAGGAGTAGACAAATGGAGATTTTCACATTATTAGAGACCCTAGAGGAAATACTAGAACAAAGTAAGAAACTTCCATTTACAGATAAAGCAGTTGTTGATAAGGAAGCTATATTAGAAGTTATAAAAGAAATAAGACTAAAACTTCCAGACGAATTAAAACAAGCAAAATGGATTAAAGAAGAGAGACAAAGAATATTAACTGAAGCTCAAAAAGAAGCGAATGACATTGTAAAAGAGGCAGAAACAAGAATTATTTCTATGATTGATGAACATGAAATTACTAAAAAAGCATATGAACAAAAAGCACAAATAATAGAAACTGCAAATGAAATGTCAAGAGAGATATCACAAGGAACAAAAGAATATGCTGATAATGTCTTAGGAAGTATTCAAACAGCATTAGAAGATGCATTAAAAGTTATACAAAATAATAGAAAAGAATTAAAATAAATTGGAAGTCAGAGGTCGGTATGTATTTTTTTACTAGATGATACAGACATCTGACCTTTTTTTGTATATAGTAAGCTAATTCTTCTAGTAGAAGAATTAGCTGTACTAGAGACTTATGGCGGATGCTAGATTTTCTAGCATTTTCCAATGCGTAGTAAATCTTGCATCCGCTTTTGTATATATTTGTATATAGTAGAAATCGGAGGGAATGTAATGGCAAAAGCAAGAAGAGCAAAAAGTACTAGAAGAACATCAACTAGTAGAACTAATTCTAGAAGTACTACAAGAACAAGAAAGAAGAAAAATAATATAGATAAAAATTTAGTAGTTGTTGTAATGATAATAACAAGTTTATTACTTTGTGTTTTAATATATGCACAGTCAGGATGGATTGGTGAACATTTAAGCCCTGTGCTTGGAGGTATAATGGGATGGATAAAATATATTATACCTGTTGGAACATTAGCAATGGCGATTAAGATTGCTGTTGATGACAAAGAATATTTAAGTAAAAAAATAGTAAATTATATTATATTTTTAGTGTGTATTGCAGCAACTATGGTAATTGTAGAAATAAACAAAGGAGTTTTGTCGATAAATCTTGATTTCTCTACTTTCTTAGAAGAAGCTTATGACTTAGGAACACAAAATGTTGCAGGGGGAGTTATTGGAGCTATAATTGCAATGCCAGTATGTAAATTACTAGGAACAATCGGAGGAATTATACTATTAGTAGGAATTGCACTTATCACATTAATTAATTTATTTGAAATAAAACCAGCAGAAATAATTAGAGACTTTTTCGAAAGAATGAAAGAAAGAAGAGAGTATGAAGAAGATGATGAAGAGGATGAGGTCGAAGAAGAGCTAGAAGACCAAAAAAGTGTATTAATAGAAAAGAAGAAAGGTAAAGCAAAGAATAAGAAAAATAAGAAAGAAAAAGCAGAAGAGAAGGAAGAAAAAGAAGAAATTCCGATAGAAGAGCAAATAACAATTAATTTAAATGAAACAGAACCAAAGAAGAAAAAATTAAATCATGGTAAGGAAGAAAGTAATACAGGAACAAAAGAAAATAAACCAAATCAAATAGAAGCAAATTTATTTAAACAAGAACAAGAAAAGAAAGAAGAAAAGACAAAAGAGGTATTAGTATTAGAACATGGCTTAACAGAAGAAGAAGAAAACTATGAATTCCCACCAATCGAATTACTTAGTGAAGGCGAAGGAAGAGTATTTAAAGGTGGAAAAAAGGCGTTAACAGATACTGCGGCAAAACTACAAAAAACTTTATATAGTTTTGGGGTATCTGCGAAAGTAGAAAATGTTTCTGTTGGACCTGCTATAACACGATATGAAGTAAAACCAGCAGAAGGTGTTAGAGTAAACAAAATTGCAAATCTGGCAGATGATATCGCATTAAGTTTAGCAGCAGAGAGCATAAGAATAGAAGCTCCAATTCCTGGTAAACAAGCTGTTGGAATAGAAATTCCAAATAAGGAAAATGAAGTAGTACATTTAAGAGATATTATAGAAACAGAAGAATTTGTAAATCATAAATCAAAATTAGCATTAGCATTAGGAAAGAATGTTGGTGGAGAGGCTGTTATTGCAGATGTTGCAAAAATGCCACATGTTTTAATAGCTGGAAGTACAGGTTCTGGAAAGAGTGTTTGTATAAATACATTAATTACAAGTATATTATATAAAGCAAAACCAAATGAAGTAAAACTATTAATGGTAGACCCTAAAGTTGTTGAATTATCTGTATATAATGGAATTCCACATTTATTAATTCCAGTAGTAACAGATCCAAAGAAGGCTGCAGGAGCATTAGCATGGGCTGTTCAAGAGATGGTAAATAGATATAGTCTTTTTGCAAACAAAGGTGTAAGAGACATAAAAGGATATAATGCAGCAATAGAAAAAGAAGGTGGAACAGGTAAATTACCACAAATAGTAATAATAATAGATGAGCTTGCAGATTTAATGATGGTTGCAGCAAAAGATGTAGAAGATGCAATTTGTAGATTAGCACAAATGGCAAGAGCTGCAGGAATGCATTTAGTAATAGCAACTCAAAGACCATCTGTTGATGTTATTACAGGTATAATAAAAGCAAATATTCCATCAAGAATAGCATTTGCTGTTTCATCACAAGTAGACTCTAGAACAATATTAGATTCAGTAGGTGCAGAGAAATTATTAGGTAAAGGAGATATGCTATTTTATCCATCTGGTGCATCAAAACCAACAAGAGTCCAAGGATCATTTGTATCTGATGGAGAAGTTGAGAAAATAGTAGATTTCTTGAAATTTAATGGTGGAGAAGCTAAATATAATGAAGATATTATTGAAAGTATAGAAAAAGCAAATAGTACAGAACAAGAACTTGACAGAATGGAAGAGGAGGATGACACAGATCCATTATTAATGGAAGCAATAGACACTGTTGTAGAAACCGGACAAGCCTCAACATCTTTTATTCAAAGAAGATTTAAGGTCGGATATGCAAGAGCTGGTAGAATAATCGACCAAATGGAAGAAAGAGGAATCATTTCTGGATACCAAGGAAGTAAACCAAGAGAGGTTTTAATTACAAAAGAAAGATTAGACGAATTAAAAATGGGAACTACTCCAGATGAAAATACTTAAGAAAGGTGGAAAAATATGCCAAAAGAAAAAATTTTTTCTAAGCTAAAATATAAAGATTATAATAGTTTGTTAGAGCAGGTTTTAGAGAAAAAAGATTTTTCTAGTACTGGTAAAAACTTGATACTAAGTGTTTTATATAAAATGGAAACAAATTATAATGATTATAAAACAGTTAAAAGAGATATTACACCTAAAGAAGAGATTTTAACTGATTTTATAAATCTTGTAAAAGAATATTGTAATAGTTTAATTGTTATAAAACCAGAAAGTAAAAGAAGTTCATTGCTAAGTAATACTGAATCTAAATATATTGCAAATTTAGATAAAAAAGAATTAGAGGTATTTCCAAATGAAAAATATATTTTAGAAGGTCTTTATAGTTTATATAATAATAATGCCATGGTAAATGATAAGTATGGTATACTAAAAGATGCTATTATGGAAATTTTTATACATGGAAATTCTAGCAATAATATTGAACTTTTAAGAGATTTTAATGGGTTTGCATGGTATGTTGCAAAAAATGAATTTGAAGATACATATGCCAACTTGATTTTTCAGGATATTAGAATAATTGCAGGAAATGATTTGTTAAAAGATTGGGTATATAACAAGGACAATGATAAAGATTATATAGAAGAACTAAAAAAAGAATTAAACAGAAGATATGATAAAGAAATGGCAGAGCCTTTATTTAACCAGTTAATGATAACTATCCTAAAGATATATTTTGAAAGACATCCTGAAACAATAAAAAACTTAAAGACAAAGAAAGAAGAAGAACCACAAGATTTTAGAAAATATATTGAAGAAATATCTAAAGATAAGAAAAGATTATTAAAACAGGTAGATAATTTAGATAGAACTATAAATGATTCTGAAAAGTTAGAAGAAGAATTAGTAGCAAGAAAAGAATCTGGTGAAGTATTAAAAGATAAGCTACAGTTAAAAGAACTTTTAATTGCTGAAAGACAAAATTGTATGAATAAAATAATGGAATATAATAAGACTATAGATCCAAGACAATTGTTAAAGAAAACTAAAACAAGCAAAGTAACAAAAGTTCAACTTTTAGACTATCAAGAGATTGCAGATAGTGAAACAACTGCTTTTGAAGAATTAATTAATTTGCAAAAAATGTTCTTAAAAGGATACAAAATATTAGCCGAAAAATTAGTAGGTAAAAAAGAAGTATTGGAATTATTATATGAATTTAGATATTATAATTTGATTCCAATTACTTCTGAAGAATTGTTAAAAGATAATGAAGAATTAAAAGAAGATATAGATAATATGAGAATGTTTTTAATAGATAAAGCAATGGAAGAAAAAATTATAAATTCAGTTAATTCTAATAAATATATAAACAATGAAATTTTAAAAAATATATTTTCTTTAAGAATAATTAATTTGGAAAATGCAGAAGTAAATGTTCAAAAAATTCCAGAGGGAATAAGAGCAAACTATTTAGATGGAGATGTCGAAGAAACTTCAAAAGACATTATTATTTCAAAAGACATAGGAAAGTATAAAATAAAGGAAAAGAAAAAAATAAAAATATTTTCATAAGGAGGAAAAGCATGAAAATAACTTTTTTAGGTGCTACTAAAACTGTAACAGGTTCTAATTTTTTAGTAGAAGGTGCAGGAAAAAAATTCTTAGTTGATTGTGGTTTATTTCAAGGTAAAGCAACAGAAGAGTTAGAAAATGAAGAGCCATTCGAATTTGATATTAATAGTATAGATTTTATGCTATTAACACATGCCCATATTGATCACTCAGGAAGAATTCCAAAATTATATAAAGAAGGGTATAGAAAAGATGTTATTGCAACAAAAGCTACTTGTGACTTATGTTCTATAATGTTACCAGATAGTGGTCATATACAAGAAATGGAAGTTGGCTGGAAAAACAAGAAAAGAATAAGAAAAGGTGAAGAGGAATTAGAGCCTCTTTATACTGCAGAAGAAGCAGCAAGATCATTAGAATTATTTAAACCTGTAAAATATGATGAAATAATTGAAATAGATGAAAATATACATGTAAGATTTAATGATGCAGGGCATATGCTTGGTTCTTCTACAATAGAGGTGTGGATAAAAGAAAATGATAAAGAAGAGAAGATTGTATTCTCTGGTGATTTAGGAAATAATGATATCCCATTATTAAGTGAACCTACAATGATAGAAGACACAGATTATTTAGTTATGGAATCAACATATGGTAGTAGATTACATATGAGAAATGATGATAAAGCAGAATTATTCTTAGACATAGTTTCTGAAACATTAGAGCAAGGTGGAACAGTTGTTATACCATCATTTGCAGTTGGTAGAACTCAAGAAATATTATTCGAAATAAATAAATTAAAAGACAAAAGAGATGACGAAGAATTTAGAAAAAAATATGAAGAATTAATGAGGGTGCCAGTATATGTAGATAGTCCGCTTGCAATATCTGCAACAGAAGTATTCGAAGAAAATATGGACTTATTTGATGATGAAACAAAAGCGTATATTCAAAAAGGAAATAATCCATTAGAGTTCCCTGGATTAAAATTTACACGTACAGTAGAAGAGTCAAAAGCTTTAAATGAAAGTGACGAATCATGTATTATAATTTCTGCTAGTGGAATGTGTGATGTTGGAAGAATAAAACATCATTTAAAACATAATATATGGGATCCTAAAAATACAATTTTATTCGTAGGTTATCAAGCTCCAGGTACATTAGGTTATAGTATAGTTAATGGTGCTAAGAAAATAAAGCTGTTTGGAGAGGAAATAGCAGTAAATGCGAGAATAGAATATATAGAAGGATATTCTGGACATGCAGACCAAGAAGGGTTACTAAATTTTATATATTCATTCTTAAAGAAACCAAAACATATCTTTTTATTACATGGGGAACCAGAAGGACAAGAAGTATTAAAAAATAAAATATTAGAAACAACGAATTTACCAGTTTCTATACCAAGTTTTGGAGAAACTTATGAAATTACAGATACAGATGTAAGGTTAATAGGTAAATATAGAAGACCAGAAAAAGAAGATAATAAATTTACAAAACTTGCAATTATAGACAGATTAAATGCATTAAAAGAGAAAATTAATGATATGGAAGATATCGTAAATGATGAATTAACAGATCAAGATATACAAGAGGGAAGATTAGATAGTTTAAGTGAGAAAATTAAAGACTTACAAAGACAAATAAACAGAATTGTAAATAAATAAAGGAGAATACAAATGAAAAGAAAATACTTAAATGATGCTTTTATTGGGAATAGAAAAATGATTGCTAGTTTATCAGAACAAGGTGAACTATTAAGACTTTGTTATCCAACAGCAGATTATAGACAATTTATAGATTATTATGAAACTGGTGTAAAAATAAACGATTCTGCACTTATTAGACTTCATGATGATGTAAATAATGTATATAATCAATACTATTCTACAGATACAAACGTATTAAATACAGAAATAGAAAATACATATTTTAAACTTAATATGAAACAAGAAGATTTTATTCCAATGAAAAAAGATGTAGTAATAAGAAGATATACTTTTACAAATTACAATAAAATAGATTTGGATGTTAAATTTTTAATAGATTCAAAACTATTTTCAAATTTAAATAATATGGTTGGAGCTAGAATATGTGACAATGCCATGATTCAATATAGTCATGATTTTGCAATGACAACATTTTCTAACATGCCAATATATAGTTATCAATTAAACAATGTAGAAGAAAGCATTGCTTCTGGAATAATCGGAGATAAAGATTATATTGCAATGTCTAACCATTCTGCAATAGCTTATGATATTGGTGTATTAAGACCAGGAGAATCAAAAGAATTTAATATATACATATATATAAATAAGAATTATAAAGTTGATATATTAGATGATTTGATAAAAGAAATAGATAAAATTAAGCAATATGATACATTAAAATTAATGATGGAAACAAAAGCATATTGGAGAAAGTATGTAAAAAAACATGATGTACTTAAAGTAAAAGATTATGGAGAAATATATAATGCAAAAATACAAAAGATTTTAAGAAGGACAATTCTTTTATTCCCTTTGCTAGTAAATGAAGAAACTGGAGGAATAATTGCAGCTTTAGAAGTAGACGAAGAAAAAGATTTATGTGGAAGATATGCTTACTGTTGGCCAAGAGATGCTGTTACTATTTCACAAGCATTAGATATGGTAGGTATGTACAAAGATGCAGATAATTTTTATAATGTTTTCTTAAGAAAAACTCAGAGCAAAAACGGAATGTGGGAACAACGTTTTTACACAGATGGAAGACTTGCTCCTTGTTGGGGATATCAAATAGATGAAACAGGAAGCGTAATTACAGGTTTATATCAACATTTTAAAATAAAAGAATTTAGACTAAAAGAAAAAGATATGGACTTATTAAAAGACAATTTAACTATGTGCGAAAATGCAATTGAATTCTTAAAGAAATATATGGATCACTTGTTAAACAGAAGTGAAGAAAAGGAATCTGAAGTAGATACTAAGTATAGTTATTTAGATAGAAGCCAGATATATAAACATGTAAGTTATGATTTATGGGAAATGAATGAAGGAGTTCATTTATATTCACTATCAGCAATTTATGCTGCATTTGGAGCAATGGAGCTAATATATAAGGAATTACAAAAAGATAATAAAAAATTTAAACTACCAGAAGATTTTAATGAATTAGCAGAATATAAAGAATTAATTAAAAATTATATATTAGAAAATTTATGCGATAAAAATCAAAATATCTTAGTAAGAAATACAAAAGATAGTAATGTAGATATTAGTATAATGGGAGCAATTACACCATTTAATGTATTTGATCCAAATGATAAATTAATACAAAATACAGTACAAAAAATTAATCTAACATTAAGAACATATACAGGAGGATACTTAAGGTTTGAGAATGACGGATATATGGGTGGTAAGAATCCATGGCCAATAGCAACTTTATGGATGTATATTTATTATAAAAAAATAGGAGCAACAAACGAAGCTAACGAATGTTTAAAATTTGTAATAGATACAGCTACACCTTTAGGTTTACTTGCAGAGCAAATAGATAATGACCAAATGAAATCTAAATGGGTAATTGGTTTAGGCTGGTCACATGCAATGTTTGTATTATCATTAGGATTAGAAGAATTATTGAACAAGAACTAAAGAAAAGAAATACATTATAAGTTTTATTTTGAAGGAGCAATATGAAAGCAAAAACAATTTTTGTATGTAATGAATGTGGCTATGAATCTGCAAAATGGATGGGAAAATGTCCTGCTTGCAATTCATGGAATACATTTTTTGAAGAAAAAATTTCTACAAAAGTAGAAAGTGGAAAAAGAGAAAAGAAAATTCAAGAAGCACCAAAGCCTTTAAATAGTTTTGTTGGTCAAGATGCGCAAAGAACTTCTACTGGGTATGCAGAATTAGATAGAGTTTTAGGTGGAGGATTAGTTAAAGGCTCTTTAGTATTAGTTGGTGGAGAGCCTGGAATAGGAAAATCTACTTTAATTTTACAACTTTGTGATAAGGTTAAAGGAGAAGGGAAAGTTTTATATGTTTCTGGGGAAGAGTCCGCAGAACAAATAAAACTAAGAGCAGATAGATTAAATATCAAAAATGATGATATTTTGTTTTTAGGAGAAACAGATATAGATATCATTGATCAAAATATAGAAGAATTAAATCCTAAACTAGTAATAATAGATTCTATGCAAACAATGTATTCAGAAGAGATATCCTCTGCTCCAGGTAGTGTAAGTCAAGTACGAGAAATAACAAGTAGAATAATGAAAATTTGTAAATCTAGAAAGATTACAACTATAATTATTGGACATGTTACAAAAGATGGTAATATAGCAGGTCCAAGAGTTTTAGAACATATGGTAGATACAGTTCTTTACATAGAAGGAGAAAGATATTTTTCTTATAGAATGATAAGAGGAGTAAAAAATAGGTTTGGCTCTACTAATGAAGTTGGAATGTTCGAGATGCAAGAAAAAGGAATGGTAGAAATAACAAATCCATCATCAATTTTAATCTCAGAAAGAGATGATAATCCATCTGGTTCTGTTGTAGTTGCAACAGTAGAGGGAACAAGACCATTATTAGTAGAGTTACAAGCGCTGGTTACTCAAAGTGTATTTGGACTTCCAAGAAGAACTGCAAATGGAATAGATTATAACAGGTTAACATTGCTAGTAGCAGTAATGGAGAAAAAAGCAGGATTTATGTTAGGAAATCAAGATGTTTATTTAAATGTTGTAGGAGGAATTAAAGTAAATGAACCTGCACTAGATTTAGGAATAATTTTAGCTACTGCATCAAGCTTTAAAAATGTAAGTATTCCAAAAGGAGTAATTGCATTAGGAGAAGTAGGTTTAACTGGAGAAGTACGTACAATTAATATGATGGAAAAGAGACTGAAAGAGGCAGAAAGATTAGGATTTAAAAAATGTATAATTCCAGAAAATAACAAAAAACTATTGAAAGAATCATATAAATTGGATATAATTGGTGTGAAAAATATTAACGAGGCCATGAAAGCGATTGGACTACGATAGTTCATAAGGTGAGAAGGCAGAAAGGGTTGGTAACAAGTGAGAATCAGCAAAAAAGATGAAGTTACAGACATACTAAAGTTAATTTCACCTGGAACACCAATAAGAGAAGGACTAGATAATATTTTAAAAGCAAAAACTGGAGCATTATTAGTATTTTCTGATACTAAGGAAGTTTTAGACATAGTAGATGGTGGTTTCTATATCGATGAAGAGTACACATCATCTAAATTATATGAACTTGCTAAAATGGATGGTGCAATAGTATTAAGTACAGATTTAAAAAGAATATTATATGCAAATGCACAGCTAATTCCATCACCAGAAATTCCAACTAAAGAAACTGGAACACGTCATAGAACAGCTGAAAGAACAGCAAAACAAACAGGAGCTTTAGTAATTAGTATTTCACAAAGAAGAAATATAATTACTGTATTTAAAGGAAATCTAAGGTATACAATACAAGATTCATCAACAATATTAAACAGAACAAATCAAGCATTACAAACTTTAGAAAAATATAAGAAAGTATTTGATAGCAAATTAAATGTGTTAAATGAATATGAATTTAATGATATCGTTACTTTAGATAATGTAATAAATGCAATACAAAGAGCAGAAATGGTTATGAAAATCGTAGATGAAGTACAAAGAGGAATTTCAGAATTAGGACAAGATGGTAGACTTATAAGTATGCAATTAGAGGAATTAGTTGGTGGCTTAGAAAGAGAAGAGCTTTTAATTATAAAAGATTATCTAGGAAAAGGAACAAATAAAACAGAAGATGAAGCATTAGAAGAAATAATTGCATTACCTTATGAAGATCTTTTAAAAGCATCTTCAATAGCCAAAATTTTAGGATACGAGAATTTCGATAATTATGACGAGGTAGGAGTTTATACAAGAGGTTATAGGATATTAAGTAAAATTCCAAGAGTACCTAATAATATAGTAGATAATTTAGTAAAATCTTTTAAATCTTTTCAACATATTTTGGCTGCAGATATTCCAGAACTTGACGAGGTAGAAGGAATAGGAGAGGTAAGAGCCAAAACAATAAAACAATCATTAAAGAGAATGCAAGAACAATTTGTTTTTGATAATGCTTTAATTTAATTAGGAGGATAACGAATGAAAACAAAAAGAATAATTATGATTATAGCAATTATATTAGTAATTGTATTAATAGGATTAGTAGGTTATACAATATATCAAAAAGCAACTTTTACAAAACAAAATCCAGTTGCAACAATGGAAATAGAAGGATTAGGTACAATGAAAATAGAATTATACCCAGATCAAGCTCCAAATACAGTAGCGAACTTTATTACTTTAGCTAATAGAGGGTTTTACGATGGATTAACATTCCACAGAATAGTAAAAGACTTTATGGTTCAAGGTGGAGATAAAGAAGGAACAGGTTCAGGGGCACCAACACTATCAGATATAAAAGATGATGGGTCAACTACTGATACTTATGCTATTAGAGGAGAATTTGTACAAAACGGATTTAATCAAAACACTTTAAGACATGAAAAAGGTGTAATATCTATGGCAAGATCAGATTATAGCCAAATGGGATTATATGAAGAAGGTTATAACTCTGCAGGTTCACAGTTCTTTATAATGACAGGTGACAATGCAAGCTTAAATGGTTATTATGCAGCATTTGGAAAAGTTATAGAGGGAATGGATGTACTAGATAAATTAAATGAAACAGAAGTAACAACATCTGAAGATTCATCAGATTCAGAAGCAAGTACACCAGTTAATCCACCAGTAATAACAAGTGTAAGAGTAGATACTTTTGGGGTAGACTATGGAGCACCAGAAACAGTAACACCATTTGATTATAATTCTTATATTCAACAATTATATAGCGGAATGAGCTATTAATATAACTGAGACCGGGATTTAGGGACGTTCCTAGAATCCCGATTTTTTTGTCTAGTAATAATGCTTACTGGTAATAAAGTTTTTGTCAAATAAATAGAACGTATTTCATATAATATTGTATAAGAGAGGTAATGTTATATGAAAACAATATATTTTGACCATGCAGCTACAACTGCGGTTGCACCAGAAGTAAAAGAGGCAATGGAACCATATTTTTGTGAAAACTATGGTAATGCTTCATCATTATATGAGCTTGGTTATAAATCCAAGGAAGCAATAAATATAGCAAGGGTAAATGTAGCAAAAGCAATAAATGCCAAACCAAACGAGATATATTTTACCTCTTGTGGTAGCGAAAGTGATAATTTAGCAATTAAGGGTGTTGCGAGAGCACACAGACAAAATGGAAATCATATTATTACAAGTAGAATAGAGCATCCAGCAGTTATAAATACTTGTAGGCAACTAGAAAAAGAAGGATTTAGGGTAACCTATTTAAATGTTGATAAAAATGGATTTATAGATTTAGAAGAATTAAAAAATAGTATTAATTCGAAAACTATTTTAGTATCTATTATGTTTGCAAACAATGAAGTAGGAACTATAGAACCTATAAAAGAAATTTCTAGAATTGTTCACAGTAACAACGCAATATTTCATACAGATGCAGTTCAGGCAGTGGGAAATATAAAAATAGACGTGAAAGAAATAGGGATAGATTTATTATCAATGTCCGCTCATAAGTTCTATGGGCCAAAAGGGGTAGGTGCTTTATATGTAAGAGATAGTATAGATTTTATACAATTACAAAATGGCGGGCATCAAGAAAACGATAAAAGAGCAGGAACTGAAAATGTAGCAGGTATTGTTGGATTAGGTAAAGCAATTGAAATAGCTAATGACAATGTTATGCAAAATAACGAAAAATTATTAAATTTACGAAATTATTGTATAGAGCAAATAAAAAATAGAATACCATATATAAGAATAAATGGTGATTTAAATAGTAGATTACCAGGAAATATAAATATATCTTTTTTATATGTAAATGGTAAAGACTTGGTAAAACTATTAGCGAAGAAAGGAATTTGTACTTCTAGCGGTTCTGCGTGTAGTAGTGGACTGCCACAACCATCACATGTATTGCTTGCAATGGGGCTAAGTGAAGACATCGCAAGTAGTGCGTTAAGAATAACATTAGGAAAAGAAAATACAAAAGAAGAGATAGACTATTTCGTAGATGAATTAGAAAAAATAGTTATAGACCTAAGAACAGAAAGATATTAAATAAAAGTATAAGCAAAAAAGAGAAAGTAGTTTTATACTGTCTCTTTTAAAATATGATAATCGGGATTTTAGGAACGTCCCCAAAATCCCGATTAATTAAATTTATTGGTCTTTTGCAATATCTTTTAATTTTTTATCGACAGCTTTTTTTTCGCCATCTTTAATAACTTCAGTAGCAGCTCCTAAACCACTTAATGCAGCTGTTGCTTCGAAAGGAATAAATACTTTGTTAGCATCACCTTTAGCAACTTCTTCAAGAGCTTCTAAAGATTTAATTTGAATAAGTTTTTCGTCTGGGTCAGCTTTTTTAATTGCTGCATAAACCATTCTTACTTCTTCAGCTTTAGCTTCGGCTACTTTTCTAATTGCTTCAGCTTCACCGGCAGCTCTTCTAATTTGAGCTTCTTTATCAGCTTCTGCCTCTAGGATAGCTGCAGCTTTTTTACCTTCAGCAAGTGTAATTGCAGATTGTCTTTCACCTTCAGATTGTAGAATTAAAGCTCTTTTATTTCTTTCTGCGTTCATTTGCTTTTCCATTGCGTCCCTAATATCTTCTGGTGGATTAATATCTTTAATTTCAACTCTATCTATTTTACAACCCCATTTATCTGTTGCTTCGTCCAAAATAGATCTTAATTTTTGGTTTATTAAATCTCTTGAACTAAATGTTTCATCTAAAGTCATTTTACCAACGATATCACGAATTGTTGTAATTGCTAAATATTCAATACCTTTCTTTAATGATTGAATTTCATAAACTGCTTTTGCAGGATCTGTTATTTGGTAGAACACAACAGTGTCTATTGTAATTGTAACGTTATCTTGAGTAATAACACCTTGAGGTGGTATATCCATTGTTTGTTGTTTTAAACTAACTACACTACGTACATGGTCTACAAAAGGGAAAATTATTGTAAGACCAGCATCTGCAACTTTATGAAATTTACCTAATCTTTCAATTATATAAACTTCAGATTGTTTAACTACTTTTATTGATTTATAAGCGATTATAGCAATAAAAAGTATTAAAATTATTAAAAATATAATTCCTCCCATTTTCATTCTCCTTTTATTTATTTTCTATATTATTAGATGGCATTTGATAATTACTTGCAACACAAGCTTTTACACCATCTATACCAATAATTTCTACTTTAGAACCTTTTGGAATAGTTAAGTTTGGATCCATTGTTTTAGCAGACCAAATTTCTCCATCTACATTAATTTGACCTGTAGAATTTAGTAAAGAGATTTCTTCTGTAACTAACGCTGTTTTACCAATAATTGCATTAGAATTTGTTACTGTATTATCATTTTTGGTATATTTTGATAGTAATGGTCTTGTAAATATAAGAAGTAAGACTGATACTATTACAAAAACTAAAATTTGAATAAATAAATTGGTTGTTAAAAAACTAACTAACATAGCTACAACTGCTGCTATTGCAAACCATAATAGTAAAAAACCAGCTGTTAAGATTTCGCCTACAAACAGCACTCCAGCTATTACTAACCAAACTAACCACATAAAGATTCCCCCTTACACAATTCATTAAAATTATATCATAAATCCCCATAAAAGTAAAGAAAAAACAAACATTTATGTTAAGTACGAATATTTTTAAAAATTTTATTCACTAATTTATTATTTTATGATAATATAAGAAAGAATTTATAAAATAAGGAGATTACAAATGGCAAAAAGAATGAAAGAAAAAAACGAAAGAAATAGTTCAAAATTGATTTTAAATATATTTATAGTAATTGTATTTCTTGTATTGGTAGGTGGAGTGTTTTATCTTTCTCCTAATTATATAAGAGAGGATTACGATGGGAAAACTAAAGTTTTAATAAATAATAATAATGTTACTTTAAAAATGAAAAATGATGTATATATAGATGAAAACAATAATGTATTCCTTTCTTTAGCTGATATAAGAAATTATTTTGACAAATATATAGAGTATGACAAAGAAAATGGAGATATTGTAACTACATCAGAAATAAACATAGCAAAAATGAGTACAAAAAATAATGAAATTACTATAAATGGGGAAGAAGAGGAGTTAAATTCTTCTGCAATAGAGAAAAACGATACAATATATTTACCTTTTTCAGAAATAAGTGAAAAAGTGTATGATGTTGACTTAGAATATATACAAGATACAAATACTATTATTATAGATTCATTAGATAGAAAACAAGAAGTAGCAAATACAACTAAAGAAACAAAATTAAAATATAAACCTCAAACTTTGTCAGGAACTTTAGAAAAGCTAGAAGCTAATGAACAAGTAGTATATATAGAAGAAACAAATAATTGGGTAGAAGTAAGATCAAAAGATGGAACAATAGGTTATATAAAGAAAGAAGATTTAGGTAATGTAGAGGTAGCAAGAGAAGCTAAAGAATATATAGATAAAGTAGAAGGAAAAGTTAATTTAGTTTGGGATTACTATTCTGAATATGCAAAAGCTCCAGACAGAACGGGAGAAACTATGGATGGAGTTAATGTAGTATCACCATCATTTTTCTCTCTTGAAAGAGGAAGTAATGGCGAAATATATGATAATGCTAAAGATGATGGAGTCGAATATATTGAATGGGCACACAATAATAATTATCAGGTCTGGGCAATGTTTTCTAATAATTCATTAAAAGATACAACTTCTCAAATATTAAATGACTATGAAAAAAGAGAAGCTATGATCGAAAATTTAATGGATTTAGTAGAAGAATATAATTTGGATGGAGTAAATGTAGATTTCGAAAATATGAATGAATCAGATAAAGATGTATATTCAAGATTCCTAATAGAATTAGCTCCAAGATTAAAAAAGATCGGAAAAACACTATCTGTAGATGTAACTGCTCCAGATGGATCAGAAACTTGGTCTTTGTGTTTTGATAGAAATACAATTGCAAACGTTGCAGATTATATAGTTTTCATGGCATATGATCAATATGGTACAAGTTCTAATAAAGCTGGAACAACAGCAGGATATAATTGGGTAGAAGCAAATATAAAGAAATTCTTAGGTCAAGAAGATGTAGATCCAGAAAAAATAATATTAGGAATACCACTATATATGAGATTATGGGAAGAAGAGGATGATGGAACAGCTAAACCAGAAGTAGTTAATATGAATGATATGTTTGATGTTCTTCCAGAAAATCAAGTAGCAACATGGGATGAAGAACTAAAACAATACTATGTTGAATATGAAGAAGATGGAAAAACATATAAAATGTGGGTTGAAAATGAGAAATCAGTAGGAGAAAAAATAAATTTAGCAAACCAATATAATTTAGCAGGAATAGCTTTTTGGGAAAAAGATAGAGAGACAAATGATGAATTTTGGACATTTGTAAAAGAACAATTAAATAAGTAATATAAAATCACCTTATTCATATAAATGAGTAAGGTGATTTTATGATTGGTTATGTTAGTTTTAAACAAGAAAGAAATTTCTTTAAAAAGATTTTTAATAAATTAGATGTTGAAGAATATGAAAATGGCAAAAAATATATTATTCCTAAACTTAATCAAAAAGTAATAGAAAAATTAAAAAAAGATAATATAAAGAATATAGTTATTGCAAAAAAAGACAAACATAATATAGAATTTATTAACAATATATATTCAAGCAATATGAACATATTAAATGGAAGGCTTTTATTTAAACATTTAGTACCAGAAATTATAGAATATTTATCAAAAATATTGGAAACTAATAAAGAGGATATAGAAGTAACTATATTAGTAAACGATTATTCACAAATAAATCTATATTATATAAATGAATTAATATCTAATATAAAAAGAATAAATATTACTAATAATATAAGAAAATTTAAAGTGTTTGCAGATAGATTATACAAAGAAGAAGCAATTACAGTACCTATAATGAATAATAAAAATAAAAGTTTAATAAATAAAAAAATCATAATAAACATTGATTTTACAGAAGAACAACTAAAAAAGTATAAAATTAATAGGAAAGCGATTCTAATAAATATAGAAAATGATATTACAAATATAAATAAATCATTTGCTGGTATAAATATAAGTAATTATGAAATAAACATGGAAAGTACTGATAGTGAATTTGAAAAAAACGAGATATACGAATCATATATTATAGGAAAGAAAATAAAAGATATACGAAGAAAATTACTTGATGACGGTATTAAAATTAGTAATTTTATAGGAAAAAGAGGGATTATAGATATTAATGAATATAAATAAAAAAAATAAAAAACAATACTTGACAAAAGAAAGATATTGACTTAAGATAATGCAGTAATAAAATTATTCAGGAGGGATGACAGAATGGGTGATAACAACAAAGAAATTCTACTAACCGAAGAAGGATATAAAAAAATGGAAGCTGAACTAGAAAAGTTAAAAACAGAAACTAGAGCAGAAATAGCAGAAAGAATAAAAGTTGCTTTAGGATTTGGAGACCTTTCAGAAAATTCAGAATATGATGAAGCCAAAAATGCGCAAGCAGAAAATGAAGATAAAATAGCGGAATTAGAAGCAAAATTAAGATTTGCTAAAATTATAGATGATTCAGAAATAGATACAAAAAAAGTACAAGTAGGAAATACTGTAAAAGTTTTAGATATGGAATTTGATGAAGAGGTTGAATATACAATCGTTGGAACAACAGAAGCAGATATTACACAAAATAAAATTTCAAATGAATCTCCAATAGGTTCAGCTTTATTAGGAGCAAAGAAAAATCAAGTAGTAGAAGTTCAAGTACCAGCAGGTGTAAGCAAATATAAAATTTTATCTATAACAAAAGCTTAATAATAAAAAAGATATAAAATATACATTAAATAAGATCAATTTAATGTATATTTTTTTATTTTATAATGAAAAAAGTAAGCTTTTAGGCGATTATATTGAAAAAGGTATAATAGTTATGGTAAAATATAGCGTAAATAAGGCATATTCTATGTGTTTTAACATATAAATAAATAAAGGGGTTGAGAACATGGAATATGCGAAAGATGAAATATTTACTATAGAATATAGTAAGCAGAAGCCTAAAAGAATTAGTAGGAATAATATTTTAGGTTTGTTATTTTCTATAGGAGGAATATTTTGTATAGCAAATAGTATAGCTATATACAACTTTTTTAAAATATTATCAAATTTATAATTGGAGATGTAGTATGAAGGTAGCAAATGATTGGAAAGATTATGAAATATTAGATATGGCAAATGGAGAAAAATTAGAAAGATGGGGAGATATATTTTTAGTTAGACCAGACCCACAAATAATATGGACAGAGAAATCTTTTAAAGAAAAATGGAAAAATGCACATGGAATATATAATAGAAGCAAAACTGGTGGCGGAAGTTGGAATTTTAAAAAGAAAGTTCCAGAAAGTTGGCAAATAAAATATAAGAACTTAACTTTTAATATAAAGCCAATGGGATTTAAACATACTGGTCTTTTTCCTGAACAAGCTGTTAATTGGGATTGGATGATTAATAAAATAAAAAATAGTAAAAGAGAAATAAAAGTATTAAATTTATTTGCTTATACAGGAGGAGCTACTGTTGCTTGTCTTTCAGCAGGAGCTTCAGTATGTCATGTAGATAGTTCAAAAGGAATGGTAAGCTGGTCAAAAGAAAATGTTAATGCATCTGGATTAAAAGAAAAACCAGTTCGTTATATAGTAGATGATGTAGAGAAATTCGTAAATAGAGAAATAAGAAGAGGAAATAAGTATGATGCGATTATAATGGATCCACCATCATATGGTAGGGGAACTAAAGGAGAAGTTTGGCGTTTTGAAGAAGATATAGCGGATTTAGTAAATTTATGTACTAAAGTACTTTCAGATAAACCTTTATTTTTCTTAATAAATTCGTATACTACAGGAATTTCTGCTAAAGTATTAGAAAATATTTTAAGACTTAATATAAAAAATAATGGAAAATTTGATTCTGGAGAAATAGGACTACCAATGACTGGCTCAAAGCTTGTGCTTCCTTGTGGAATATATGGTAGATGGGAGGAAGATAATGCTTAATATATTATATGAAGATAATCATATTATAGTAGTTGTTAAAGAACCAGGAATTCCATCACAAGCAGATAAAACAAGAGATGACGATATGCTTACAATTATAAAGGCATATTTAAAAGAAAAATATAATAAGCCAGGAAATGTTTATTTAGGATTAGTCCATAGACTAGATAGGTCTGTTGGTGGAGTTATGGTATTTGCTAAAACTTCTAAAGCTGCATCTAGACTAAGTGAACAAGTTAGAAATAAACAGGTTAATAAAAATTATATTGCTGTAGTAAAAGGAAAAATGGAAAATTCGAATGGAGTTATGCAAGATTATTTAGTAAAAGATGAAAGAAAAAATAAATCTTTTGTTACAAATAAAAATACAAAAAATGCTAAATTCTCAGAATTGGAATATGAAGTTTTAAAATATGATGAAGTAACACATATGAGTTTAGTAAAAATAGATTTAAAAACGGGAAGGCACCATCAAATAAGAGTGCAATTTTCTAGTAGAGGACATGCTCTTTGTGGAGATACTAAATATGGTACAAGGAGTAGGAGTAAACAATTAGCGTTGTGGTCATATAGATTAAAATTTTATCACCCAACAACAAAAGAAGAATTAGAGTTTAAATATTTACCTGCTCAAAAAGGAGTATGGAATATTTTAAAAGACGTACATATATAAAAATATAATACACCTAAAAGTATATATATGACATTGGGTGTATTTTTTATGTGTAAACTTATAAAAGAACAATAAAATATAACAAATATTAAACAATAGTACTATTGGTGAAATTATAAATTATACATGTAAAAACAAATGTTAAATTTTTTACAATACTAAAAAATATTTTTGCAAATTAAAACGAATAGAAAAATTTAGAAAAATTATAATGAATTCAGAAAATAAAAGAAATGAGGAATAAATGTGATAGAAGCAATTTGTAATTCATTAACAAAGAAAATAATTAAATCAGTTGATGGTTATGATGAAAGTAAAGCAGATGAAATTAGCTATGGTTTACAATTGCTACTTGGTGAGGTACCAAAATTTTTTATTACATTCATATTGGCTTGGATACTTAATATAATTGATTTAACTATAATTTCTTTTATTATAATTCTTCCATATAGAATGTTTTCTGGGGGATTTCATTTACAAACACATCTTGGTTGCATTATAGCAACAAATACAATGTATATAGGAAGTGCATATTTAGCCAGTATATTAAATTTTGACAACACTATTAAATACATATTAATAGCAATTACTTTTATATTTAGTTTTGCAATGATTGCAAAATATGCACCAGCAGATACAGAGAATGTTCCGGTATTACAAAAGAAAGACAGAAGAAAACGTAAAATATGGTCATTTGTAATTGCTGGTATAGAGTTAGTAATTGCAATAGTTATTCCATATAAAGTAATTTCTAATATGATAATTATAGGAATTATAGTACAAACATTAACAATAACAAAACTAGCATATAAGATTACCAAAAATAAATATGGATATGAAGTATATGGGTAGTAATAGAGGAAAGACCTCTTGCTATATAAATTAAAAAAGGGGGAAACTATTATGTTAAAATTCTTAGCAAGATTAGCAGAAAAGTATGCTAAATCATCTAACACAGCATGTTTTGTTTTTGGAATATTACATCAACCAAAAATGCCTGCTAGCATGATTAAAAAAGACTAGTAACAATCAACCAAATTAAATTACGACGACAAAAAATACCTATTTATTTAGGTATTTTTATTTTATTTATTAAATTTTTAATAAGCTTGGCTTAGGAAGATATATTTCTAATTGTTGTTTAAATAACTCATCATCTTTACTTGTAAAAATTGCAAGATTATCATGTTTCTTTAATATTTTATTTACTTCCCATAATCCTAGTCCTGTATTATTAGGTTTTGTAGTATATGCTTTTTCAAATATTTTGAATGTATCAATATCTTTATTTTTATATGTATTTTCTACAATTACAAGTTGTCTATTCATTCTATGATCCATTAAAAATCTTACACTAATATATTTTTTACCACATTCTTGAGCTGCTTCTATACTATTATCTAACAATATGCCTAATATTCTAGTAAGCTCATATGTATCTATATGAAGTGAATTTAAATCTATAAAAACACCTAGTTCTAATTGGATATTTTTACTAATGGCTTTATTATATTTATCTGCTAAAATTGCATATATTGATGGGTTGTTAATTGCCTCGGGATTTATAGCAGCTAAATTATTAATATTATTACAATCATTAAAAAGAGACTTATAATATTTTGTTAAGCCATCCATATCTTTAGCTGTTACATATCCGACCAATACCATTCATTATATTATGAAAATCATGTTTAAATGCACGAATATTATCATACATTATTTTTAATGTATTGTTATATAATTGTAAATTATTTATATCTCTATTTGCTATCTCTAACTGCTTAGTTTTAATTATATTAAATAAACTTACAAAGAAATATGCTAATAAACATATAATACTTAATAAGATGATAAATGTTGGTAAAATATTATTATAAAAAGCGGTAATATATAATTGTAAAAATACAGTAATAAAACCTAATAAAATAGTTCCAAGAATAATACGAGTATCCTTTTTATTTAAATGTGAAAAGGCATTTATATTTACTTTGAATTTTTGTAATAATTTTAAAATTATATACAAACATATATATACAATCGCAAGAAAAAGCAAATGGTAAATTGGCATCGAAGAAGCTTCAGTATATTGTTTATTGAAAATAATTGAGTACACCTGAGACGAAATCATTTCAAATAATACTGTTAATGAAAATGGAACTGCTACTACTATACATGATTCTAGTAATTGCGTTTTAAAGAATAACAGATACATAAATATAAAGATAAGTACATTTAGTATAACATTATATGGAGAGCTTACAATTAAACGATTTATAACGATTAAGATATAAATTGAAAATATACATAGATATTTAGTTTTGCTTTTTATGGGTTTATTAAGCAAAGTAAGACTAATATTAACATGTAAAATTATTTCTATTAATGTACAAGGAATGCTAATTATATTAGTTAGCTCTGCATTCGGATTCATTAAGATATTCATTATCTTTTGTATTGTATTCATAGTTATTTATAACCTCCAGTAAATTGTTTTTATATTTAGGGCCAATAGGGCAAACGTCATTATTTAAAAGATATATACAATTTCGTATATTATCTATTTTATTAATGCAATCAATATTAACTATGTAAGATTTATGACATCTTACAAAATTTCTAGGTAAAGTTTTTTCTATTTTATTAAAAGCAATATATGATGAATAATCTTGGAATTGTGTATGATAAGTAAGCTTCATATTATCTTTTTTAATATAAAGTACATCATTTTCTCTAATTAACATCTGGGAATTACCGACTTTAATAAAATTTGATACGCTTGATTTGATGTCATCAAATAATCTAGATATAGTTAACTCAAGTCTTTCAGAAACAAAAGGTTTTGGAATATAATCAAAGGTTTTGTATTTGTATGCCACCAGAGCATATTCTAAATGACCTGTAATAAAAATTATATATATATTTTTGTTTTTCATTCGTATTCGTTCAGCAATATCCAAACCAGTTAACTTATTTTTCAAATTTATATCAAGAAATAATACATCAATATTATTTTCGTTTAAATAATCAAATAAGTCAGCTGCATTATCACAAGTATAGGTGATTTTTGCATTATAGTCATTCTGAAGAAAAATATTTTCCAGCATCTGTGATAATTTGTCTAAAATGTTTTTATTATCATCGCATAAAACAAAATTTAACATATCTTCATCTCCTAAATAATATATATTATTATAAAGAATAATATTGAATTAACAATAATAGACAAAAAAATATCTAATTAGACGATTACCTATATTTTCCAATAATAAATACAATATAATCTAAAAATTTGATAATGTCAATATAAAAAAATAATATTGGAGGTCCAAAATGATAAAAGTTTTTGACAAAAAATTACTTTTTTCGATATGTGGAATAATTTTAATTTTTTTACTTATTTTTACAATTTATATGGAAAATCAAGTTACGTATACAAATGGAGATGCTTTAAGTAATAAGAAAATTGGATGGGGAATAAAACGAGAAAAAGATCATAAAAGACCAGATGTAGGAAAAGAAAATGCTGAATTAATGGAAAAATATGATGGCATATATATAGGAAATGAAGAGAAAAAGTATATATATTTAACCTTCGACGAGGGATATGAAGCAGGATATACAGAACAGATTCTGGATGTATTAAAGGAAAATGATGTAAAAGCTACATTTTTCATAACAGCTCATTACTTAAATACAGCAGAAGATTTAGTAAAAAGGATGGTTGACGAGGGGCATATAGTAGGAAATCATACAGTGCACCATAAGAGTCTTCCTGATATTTCCGATGAAGAAATAAAAGATGAAGTTATGAAATTACACCAATCAATATATGAGAAAACAGGGTATGAAATGAAATATATAAGACCACCAAAAGGAGAATATAGTGAACGAACTTTAGCTGTAACAAAAGAACTTGGTTATACAAATGTAATGTGGACATTTGGTTATTTAGACTATGATGAAAATGTCCAAAAAGGAACGGAATATGCTAAAAAGATTGTTTTAGATAATCTTCATAATGGAGAAATAATGTTATTACATGGAAACTCAAAAGATAATGCAAATGCTTTAGATAGTATTATTAAGGAAACAAAAGCAGAAGGATATGAATTTAAATCACTTGATGAATTTGAAAGATAGGAGTGATAAAAATAAAAAATACAAGAAATAAAATCGAAAAGTTACTAGAGATTCCAGTAGAAGTAACTACTAATATACCCAAAATAACGTTAATAGGTTTTAATCAGTTAATGATTGAAAATTATATGGGAGTTATAGAATATGAAGAGTATTTAGTAAAAATAAATAGTTCTATTGGAATAATAATAATAGAAGGGAATAAAATGAATTTAAATCAAATAAATGAAAATGACGTATTAATTAGTGGTGTAATTTCTAAAATATATCTTGAAAGTACAGAGGAGGAATAAGAAAACGTGAGTATAAAAAGGATAGAAGGCTATTTGAATGGATTTGTAAATATACACGTAGAAGGTTATTTTATAGAACGTTTTATAAACATGTGTAGACTACAAAAAATATACTTATGGAATATAGAAAAGAAAAATGATATATACTTAACCGTTAATATTGGACTTAAAGATTTTAAAAGAATAAGAAAGATAGCTAAAAAAACAAAATGCAAAGTGGGCATTGACCGAAAAAAAGGAGTGCCCTTTTTTTTACATAAATATAAGAAGAGAAAGTTCTTTTTGGCAATGTTTTTAATAATTATATTAGCTTTATTTATATTATCAAAATTTATTTGGAATATAGAAATAAAAATAACAGGAGATGACTTAACAGAAGAGGAAATCTTAACCTCTTTAAATGAAAATGGATTATTTATAGGTGAAAGTAAAAGTGATATAGATATAAAAGAAATTGTTAATAATATAAGATTAGCAAGAAGTGATATTGCTTGGATAGGAATCGAATTAAAAGGAACTAATGCAATAGTAGAAGTTGTAGAAGCAGAAGAAAAACCAGAAATTATAGCTCAAGATGAATATTGCAATATTGTATCAGATAAAGAAGGTAAAATAGTAAAAATAAATGCTAACACAGGAACTGCAATGGTAAAACCTGGAGATGTCGTAAAAGAGGGAACTTTGCTAATTGGTGGCTGGATGGAAGGTAAGTATACTGGAACTCGTTTTGTTAGGGCTACAGGAGAAATAGAGGCTGTAGTATGGTACACTGAAAAAGAAACTGTAAACTTTAAAGAGACTAAAGTGGAAAAAACAGGAAATATGGAGAAAAAATATGCAAATATATAATTTAAAAAATAAATTAGAATATTTAGATGAAGTTGCAATAAATATAAATAATTTTAGAATAAATTTGTATAAAAGGCTTTCAAATTTTGAAAAATATGATACAATATATGCAACTAAAAAATTAAAATTATTTTCAAATTTCTATATACCCGTAGAGTTAATCGAATGTAATAATTCTGAAATAAAAGAATATGAAATTAACTATACCGAGGAAGAGGCAAAGAAAGAAGCAAAAAGAAGAGCTGAAGAAAAGTTAAATCAAAAAATAACCAATAAAGACAATATAAATAATGTAACAGTAAATTATACAATAAAAGATGATGTAGTGGAGGCAGAGGTAACATATGAAGTCTTTGAAAATATAGGAACTAATGAAAAAATAGTATTTTGAAAGGATGATAAACATGGAGCAAAGAAGTCTTAGAGTAGTTAGCACAAATAAAAATTTTTTCACAAAATTAACAAATACTATAAGTAGATTATTAATACCAACAAAATTAGGTATTAATGGAATAATGATTTCTATAAAGAGAAGTAGTTTAGTAAAAGCATTTGAAGCATATAAAAACGAAACCAAGGACGAAGCAAAGAAAGAAATTTTATCTAAAAAATATGAAGATGCATATACTTTATATTTAGAAGCAATAGACAAATATATAATGGACTCAATTTATAAAAAAGTAAAAAACGGTACAGCTACAGAATTTGAGAAAGATGCACTTTCAAACTATTATGAGGTAATTCATTTAAAACAAACAGAATACTTAGAATATAAATACAAAAAACAACAATATTTATTACAGTTAGATTATCAAACATTAAAATCAGAAGAGAATAAGATAATTCCTAGATATGAAAGATTTTATAGTGTAAAAATAGAACAATTATATAAAGGAGTTTTAAAACACTATTCTATTCAACTTGCAGACAATTTAACATATCAAGATAAAAATATTATATATGATAAAATATTTGATCTATTAGAAGATTATATAATAGAAGTACTACCATTAAAACTTAAATTAGATGATAGTAATATGTATAAAAACATAATTTCACAATATGAAAAATTCGATAGATTTACAGTTGGAAAATTAGATATTAAAGACACTATAGAAAAGAGAATGATTTTGCTAGGAATAAGTAGACAATTATTTACACATAGTTTACCACTAGTTGTTGCAGAACAATGCTATGTAAAAATATTAAAAGATTTAAGACAAATTATTGTAACTACAAAAATAGCAAGTAAGAAAGAAGCAGCATATAAATTATTAATAGAATTAATAGAAGACTATAATATTAGACTTCTTTCTACTAAAATTTATTGGGACAAACCATCAGATAGGGAAGAATACAAATTATTCTGGAATGAATATAAAAAATTACAAAAAGGTAAAGAAGAAGATTTAGAAAAATACGAGAAACAAAAAGAAGTATTATTTATAAAAGCAGATTTGAAAAAATTACAAGCAGCTAAAAGAGATTATTCAAAAATAATAGATTTTTATAAAACTAAGTTAGTAGAATTAGGGGCAATGAGAGAAATAAAAAATAAATGTAAAACTTCAGAAAAAATATATTCAAGAATCAAAAGACAAGAAAAAAAGAGATTGGGTAAATAAACAGAAAGGATATAAAAAATGAAGTATACAGATATAGAATATTTAAATGTAGAACCTAATGATATGTATTCAGATTTAACTGAAAAGGTTATAAATAAATGTTTCGAGACAGAAAATTTAGTGGATAAAAATATAACTATTAGTATTATTTTTACAACACCAATCGATATACAAGCATATAATAAAGAATATAGGAATATAGATAGAGCAACAGATGTTTTATCTTTTCCTATGTTCGAAAAAGATGAAGTAGAAAAATTGCAAAAAGAAAAAAGTATTGTACCAGAAGTGTTAGGAGATATTATTATTAATCTAAGTCAGGTAAAAATGCAGGCAGATGAATATGGTCATAGTTTCGAAAGAGAACTTGCCTACATGTTGGTTCATGGCTTTTATCATTTAATGGGGTATGACCATATAAAAGAAGATGATAAAAAAGTAATGAGAGAAAAAGAAGAACAAGTACTAAAAGATTTAAATATTAATAGGGAGTAATTATGGACAAAAAGAAAGATAGCAGATTATATAATAAAAATTTTATAGAAGCATGGAAGAATGCTTTCTCTGGTATAGCACATGGTTTTAGAACTCAAAGAAATTTAAAAATTCAGTTAGTAGCAGGAATTGTTGTAATAATACTAGGAATCATATTAAAAATAAGTAATGCAGAATGGGCAATATTAATGCTTTCTGTATTTTTAGTTCTAGGAACAGAAATGATGAATACTGCAGTAGAGGCAGTAGTTGATTTATGTACAGAGGAATATCATGAAAAAGCGAAAATAGCAAAAGATGTAGCAGCAGGGGCTGTTGTTTTAACAGCTTTAAATGCTGTAATAGTTTCTTATTTTTTATTTGCAGATAAAATTGTTCAATTATTTAAATAATGGATAAGAGAGGAATAAAATGAGTAGTAAAGGGAAAAGAACCAAAACAAAGCACAAAACTAAAAAAATACCAATAATCTTTGTAATAATAATTTTAATATTATCAATAGCAGCAGGACTTTATTATTATTTTTTCGTATATAATCAAGATAAAGAAAATCCAACTGTAGACTTAGGTATAGGTGAAGGATTAAAAGAAGAAGAACCAGAGCAACCTAAAAGTATATTTGATGGGAACGATAGACCTATAGCAGTTATGATAGATAATCACAAAGGGGCATGGCCACAAGTTGGTTTAAATAGTGCATATAGTGTTTATGAAATAATTGTAGAAGGTGGAGAAACAAGATTAATGGCTCTTTTTAAAGGAGTAGACTTAGAAAAAATAGGACCTGTACGTAGTGCTAGACATTATTTCTTAGATTATGCATTAGAAAATGATGCAATTTATGTTCATTATGGTTGGAGTCCAAAAGCACAATCAGATATTTCTTCTCTAAACGTAGATAATATTAATGGAATAACCGAAAGTTCAGATAGCTTTTGGAGAATAAAACAAAAGTCATCACCACACAATGTATTAACTAGTATAAAAGATATTTTAGAGATAGCGAAAGATAAAAAATATGATACAACATCAGATAAAGCAAGTGTGCTAAATTATACATTTGATGAAGTTAATTTAGAAGAGGGAATAGATGCAAACACAGTAACAATACCATATTCAGATTTACATACAACAAGCTATAAGTATGATCCAGAAACTAAAAGATATACAAGATATGCAAGAGGCGAAAAACAAACCGATATGGAAACTGGAGAAGCAATTACTACTAAAAATATAATAGTTACATTTGCTAAAAATACACCATTAAAAGATAACGAAAATAAAGACAGACAAGATTTAGATGATGTTGGTACAAACGATGGATATTATATAACGAATGGTAAAGTTATAAAAATAAAATGTATAAAGAATACTAGAAGTTCTCAAACTATATATAGAGACTTACAAGGAAACGAAATACAAGTAAATGATGGAAATACATTTTTTAATATATGTCCAATAGATAGCAATGTAACTTTTGAATAAGAAATTTGATTATAAATGGTAAAACAAAAGTATTTATAAAGACTAGTTTTATAGCTAGTCTTTTATTAATTCTAAAAGTATGATAAAATATTTTCGAAATAAATTTGATAAGTACTAAGTTTCTACAAAAAAATAATTTTAGATATGTTAATATAAATAAATAGAAAGGAATGAGCAGATGGCAGAGTTTAAATCAGGATTTGTTGCAATTATAGGAAGAACTAATGTTGGTAAATCTACACTTATAAATAAATTAGTAGGAGAAAAAGTTGCAATAACAGTAAATAAATCACAAACAACCAGAACAGCAATAAGAGCAATTGTTAATAGAGAAAATTCACAAATAATTTTTATAGATACTCCAGGTGTACACAAACCAAAAACAAAACTAGGAGAGACAATGCTAGAAACAGCATATGAAATTGCAGAAGATGTAGATATAATTTTATTTATAGTAGATTGCTCAAAAAAAGAAATAACAAAAGGTGATAGAATAATATTAGAAAAAATAAAAGAAATAAATAGAAAAACTATTTTAATACTAAATAAAATTGACTTAATACAAAAAGAAGATATTTTAAAAGTTATAGATATCTATAGGAAAGAATATGATTTTGAGGAAATAATTCCGATTTCTGCTCTTAATAACAAAGGAGTAACTACTATTTTGGATGCGATAGAAAAAAATCTAAAACCAGGTCCTGCATATTATGATATAGATGAATATACAGATCAAACATCAAGACAATTAGTAGAAGAAGTAATTAGAGAAAAAGCATTAAAATTTTTAAGTGAAGAAGTACCACATGGTATATATGTAGAAGTAGAGAAAATGAAATTAAGAAATACAACCAAAGGAGAAGAAATTTATGATGTTGATGCAACTATTTATTGCTTAAGAAACTCTCATAAGGGAATTATTATTGGCAAAAATGGTGAAATGTTAAAACGTATTGTGACAAGTGCAAGAATGGAATTAGAAAAAATGTTAGGTACAAAATTAAATTTAAAAGTATGGGTAAAAGTAAAAGAAGATTGGCAGGATAAAGATAGCATAGTTAAAAAATTTAAATTCAACTAATTGAATAAAAAAACATAAAATACAAAAGATAATACAAAGGAGATGATTTCATGTTTAAACAAATAGCTTGGAATACCTTTAAAAAAACAGGAAATATAAATACATTTATGGAATTTAAACAATTAAGAGATTTAGAAAAGAAAATAGAGGAAGAAAAGAATGGGAACAATAAAGACAAAAGGAATTATATTAGTTGAACGTAATATGGGTGATTTTGATAAAATGTTAACAATGTTAACACCAGGACTAGGAAAGATTTCTTGTGCTGCCAGGGGAGCGAAAAGATTTAGAAGTTCGCTCCTTGTTGGTAGCCAATTTTTATGTTTTGGAGATTATATATTATATAAAACTAATTCTACATATTATATAAATTCTTGTGAACCGATAGAAATTTTTTATAATATAAGAAGAGATTTAAAAAAACTAGAGTATGCATCATTTATTTCTAAAATAATAATTGATGTTACAAATGAAAATGAGAATTCTTATAGAATTTTACAATTATATCTAAATACTTTATATATGATATCCGAAACAGATAAAGATTTAGAATTTATTTTAGCAATATTTAAAATGAAACTAGTAAGTATATTAGGATTTGCACCTAATATTAGAATGTGTGGAAATTGCAGTAAAACAGAAGACTTAGAGTTTTTTAGTTTGAAACAAAATGGATTTAAGTGCAATATATGTGGAAAACAAGATACAAGTTGTATTCATATGAGCAAATCAACAATGCAAGCTATAAAATATATTGTAATGTCGCAACCTAAGAAGGTATTTTCGTTTAACGTAGGAGAAGATGCTGCAAAAGAACTAGAGTTGATAGCTAAATTATACTTAAATGATAAGCTAGAAAAAGATTATAAAATGGAAAATATTTTCTAATAGTATATAAAAAAACAAAATAAACTTGAAAAAAAGCTTTTTACCATATATAATAAATTTACAACAAAAGAAAGCAAAATAATTGAGAGGAGAGATTTTTATGAATATAAAAGTTGTAGGAAAGGATTTAGAAGTTACAGACGCAATTAGAGATTATTCAGAAAAGAAAATGGAAAAATTAACAAAATATTTAGAGGACTTTGATGGAACAGTTACAATAAAAGTAGAAGGAAATGAGCAAATAGCAGAAACAAGAGTTTCTTACCAAGGTATTACATATAAAGCAGTAACAGCACATAAAGACTTATATGCTTCTATAGATAAAAATATAGATATACTAGAAGGACAAATTAGAAAAACAAAAACAAAAAGAGAAAGATTAAACAAAGAAGCAACAATCAGAGCATCTCAAGAAGAAGAACAAACAGAACCAGAAAATGAAATAATAAAAGAATTATATTATGAAATTAAACCAATGACACCAGAAGATGCAAAATTAAAATTACAAGAAAATAAAGGTAACACATTTTTAACATTTGTTAATTTAGAAAATGGTAAAGTAAATGTTATTTATAAATTAAAAGATAATAAAAATTATGGTTTAATAGAACCAGAAGCATAAGTAAAAGGGATTTGGGGACGTTCCTCAAAATCCCTTTTTAATTTTTGGTTGGCCAAAAAGATAACGGATTCTAGATTTTCTAACATAAAGCTATGTTTAAAAATTCTTGAATCCGTTAAAAAGTTTAAAATGGAAACTATCTATTTAACATTTCGTTTTCATATTTTTGAACCATTTTCTTAACCATGTTTCCACCTATTCTACCAGCGTCTCTTGAAGAGATATCACCATTATATCCTTCTTTTAAGTTAACACCAACTTCAGAAGCTACTTCATATTTGAATTTATTAAGTGCTTCTCTTGCTTCTGGAACTACAGATCTATTACTGTTATTTGTCATGTTTTTCACCTCCTAGAATGTGTTTACTTATTTTAATAAAAAAACATTTTGTTTTTTCAATATATATATTGCTCAATAAATAAAAAAATAAACTGGTAATTTTTGTTGAATTTTATTGTAAATAAATATTGATTAATGATATAATACTAAAATTATAAACAAAGGAAGTGGTAGACAAAATGTATAAATTAATTGCAGTAGATTTAGATGGAACTCTTCTAAATTCGTATAGTCAAGTTTCAGAAAAAAACAAACAAGCAATAAAAAATGCAAAAAATAAGGGGATAGAAGTTGTACTGTGTTCTGGTAGAGGATTTGCATCTGTAAAAAGTATTGCAAATGAAACAGAAGCAAATAACTATGCTGTTTGCGGAAATGGAGCATTGGTTTATAACATAAAAAATCAAAAAATAATGTATAATAATTTTATAGAAAAAGAAAAAGTATTACAAATAATACAAATATGCGAAGAAAACAGTATATATTATAGTATATGTACAACTCAAAATATTATAGCAAAATCTTTAAACTATAATGTGCTTTTTTATCATCAAGAAAACGAAAAAAAACCAGATGATCAAAAAACAAATATTAATGTAGTACAAGATATTTATAAGTATATAAAAGATAGGGAGAAAGAAGACTATTTAAAAATAAGCATTTGCGATAAACATAATGTAATATTTAATGGAATAATAAGAAAACTTAGAACAATAAATAAAATTGATGTTTTAGATGTTGCGCACATGTCAAAAAAAATTATAAAAACACGGAACAGAAGAAACGGAAATAAACTATTATTATACAGAAATAACGAATCAAAATGTAAACAAATGGCAAGCGTTGGAGCATTTAATTAAAGAATTAAACATAAAAACAGAGGAAACTATAGCAATAGGAGACAATGTAAATGATATACAAATGATAAAAAATGCAGGACTAGGAATAGCAATGGATAATAGTGCTGACTATATAAAACAATATGCAGACTATATAACCACAGATAATAACCTAGATGGTGTTGCAGAAGCAATAAATAAATATATTGAATAAAAAAAATAAAAATGCACTAAACTATTAAAAGAGAGGTGCATTTTTTATGAAAGAAGATAAAGATAAAATAATTAAAGAAGACACAACAAAATATGGAGAATTTGTTTCATCATATTTTGAATGGATAACGCCAGATGAGCAAAGGCAAAAAGCAAAAGAGTTAGAACAATTAGGCAAAAAAGATAAAAAATAAAGCAAATATAATTTTAAAAAAATATGAATAAACTATTGACAACAAAAAAAAAGGTAGTATAATATAAATATAGGTCAAAGAAAGTCAAAGTCAAAAGGAGGCGATGAGGTGCGAATAGCAGATATGATAGAAGAATTTATAAAAGACTTATTTGAAGAAGAAAATTATATAGAAATACAAAGAAATGACCTAGCTGAGCATTTTAACTGTGTTCCATCTCAGATAAATTATGTAATTGCAACAAGGTTTAAACCTTCTCAAGGTTATTATGTAGAAAGCAAAAGAGGAGGAGGAGGATATATAGGCATAAAAAAAATAAATATAACAAAAAGCAATTCGCTTATGCATACAATAACAAGCATAGGTGATAGTTTAACAGCACAAGAGGTGGATATATTTATAAGCAACTTATTATCTTATAAAATGATAGAAACTAAAGAAGCAAAGCTTTTAAAGGTGGCAACAAGTGATAATGTATTAAATGTGCCACAAAATATAAAAGACAATTTACGAGCGCGAATATTTAAAAATATGTTATTAAATTTAATTAATGATTAGGAGGTAGATAATATGTTATGTCAAAATTGTGGAAAAAATGAAGTGAATTTTAAATACACACAAGTAGTAAATGGGGTAAAAAAAGAAATGGCTTTATGTGAAAAATGTGCAAAAGAATTAGGCTTAGAGAACATGGATTTTAATATTCCAATAAATTTTTCTAGCTTTTTAGGAGATTTCTTTGGAGATTATGATGAGAATTTTTTGCCAAGCTTTACACAAAGTAATGCACTAAAATGCACAAACTGTGGAATGACATATGACGAATTCGTTGATAAAGGAAAATTTGGATGTGAAAATTGCTATAATGTATTTGAAAACAGAATTGATCCTGTTTTAAAAAATATACATGGATGCAATCAACATGTAGGAAGAAATAGCAAATTTATAAATAAGGCTAGTGAAAACCATAGTAAAACCGAGGAAAATACAATGCAAAATGATGAACAACATAGTAAACTAAAAAAACTTAATGAAGATTTAAAACAAGCAATAAAAGAAGAAAAATACGAGGAAGCTGCTAAGATAAGAGACGAAATAAAAAAGATAAATGATAAATAGAGGAGGAGAGTCTTATGATAAATTGGTATTTACAAAATGGAAAAGATTCAGATGTAGTTATTAGTTCAAGAATTAGACTTGCAAGGAATTTAGCAGATTTTCCATTTAAGGAAAAAGCAAAAACAAAAGATTTAGAGCAAGTGTTAAAAACTATAAAAGAAATAACGCCAAGCATAGGTTATAATATAAAATATATAGAATTAAAAAATATAGATGATGTTACCAAAATAAGTTTAATAGAGAAACATTTAATAAGTCCTGAATTTGCCTCAAATGAAAATGGTGCAATATTAATAAATGAAGAAGAAAATATTTGCATTATGATAAATGAGGAAGATCATATAAGAATACAAGTATTTGCTTCAGGGCAAGAATTAGAAAATTTATTGAATTTAGCAATAGAATTAGACGAAAAAATAGATGGACTAGTAAAATATGCTGTGAACAAGAAGTATGGCTATTTGACATCATGCCCTACAAATGTTGGGACAGGTTTAAGAGCGTCTGTTATGGTACATTTACCAGCATTAACCTTAACAGGTAATATAAGTAAAGTATTAAATGTGATAAATAATTTTGGAATGAATATTAGAGGAATATATGGAGAAGGAACTCAAAGCCAAGGAAATATATACCAAATATCTAATAATCAATCATTAGGTTTAACAGAGAAGGAAATTATTAAAAACATAAAAACAATAACAGAAAAAGTAATAGAACAAGAAAGACTTGCAAGAAAGTATTTAGCAAAAAGACAAATAGACTTAGAAGACAAAGTATACAGAGCGTATGGAATATTAACAAATGCTAAAAAAGTATCTTCAGAAGAATGTAGAAAATTACTATCTGACATAAAATTAGGAACAGATTTAGGAATTATAAGAGAACTAAATGATGCAAAAGTAAGCAAATTAGAGTTATATACAAAACCTGGAAATTTACAAAAATATTTGGAAAAAAAGTTAGATGCATATGAAAGAGATATACAAAGAGCAAAAGTTATAAAGCAAATAATAAATAGTTAAAAATATATAATGAAAGGAAGGTGTCTAAAATGACATATAAATTTACAAATAGAGCAGAAAAAGCATTGGAAATAGCAAATGAGTTAGCAATAGAATTAAATCACAACTATATTGGAACAGAGCATTTACTATATGGGTTAGTAAATGAAGGAACTGGAGTTGCAAGTAAAGTGCTAGAAATGCAAGGCGTAACTTCTGAAAAAGTATTAGAAGAAATAGAAATGCTTATTGGAAGAGGAAATGAAGAACAGGAAAAAACAGAAACAGTTGGATTTACACCAAGAACTAAAAGAGTTATAGAAAATGCATTTAGAGAAGCAAAAAGATTAGATTCGGAATATATAGGAACAGAACATTTATTGATAGGAATAATGAAAGAGGGAGACAGTGTAGCAGTAAGAATAATGTTAGACTTAAATGTAAACCCTCAAAAATTATACAATGAAATAGTAAAGTTAGTGAATGAAGACGAAAACAGCAGCATAAATTCAACACAAACAAATAATAAAAATTTGGGAAGCTATAACCAAACACCAACATTAAACCAATTTGGTACTGACTTGACAAAGCAAGCAATAGAGGGAAAATTAGATCCTGTAATAGGAAGAGCAGATGAAATACAAAGAGTTATACAAATTTTATCAAGAAGAACAAAAAACAATCCATGTTTAATAGGAGAGCCAGGTGTTGGTAAAACAGCAGTAGTGGAAGGATTGGCAGAAAAAATAATAGCAGGAGATGTACCAGAAACTTTAAAAAATAAAAGAGTTGTAAGTGTAGATATATCTAGCATGGTAGCAGGTGCTAAGTACAGAGGAGACTTTGAAGAAAGAATAAAAAAATGTTTATCAGAAGTTAGAAAAGTTGGAGACGTAATATTATTTATAGATGAAATTCATACAATAGTAGGTGCTGGTTCAGCAGAAGGAGCAGTAGATGCAGCTAATATTTTAAAACCATTGCTAGCAAGAGGAGAAGTACAGGTAATAGGTGCTACTACACTAAATGAATATAGAAAATATATAGAAAAAGATGCTGCGTTGGAAAGAAGGTTTAGCCCAGTAAATGTTGGAGAGCCAACTCCTGATGAAACAATAGAAATACTAGAAGGAATAAGAGACAAATATGAGGCACATCACAATGTTAAAATAACAAAAGAAGCAATAGACTCTGCAGTTAAACTATCTGTTAGATATATTAATGATAGATTTTTGCCAGATAAAGCAATAGATTTAATAGATGAAGCTGCATCAAGAGTAAAGATGAGGAATTATACAAAGCCAGAAGGTATAAAAAAGCTAGAAGACAAAGTTGCAAGTATTGACAAAGAAAAAGAAGAAGCGGTAAGAGTTCAAGATTTTGAGAAAGCAGCAAGCTTAAGAGATAAAGAGAGCGAAGCAAAAAAGAAATTAGAAAAAGAAAAACAAAAATGGAAAGACAAAAATACGAAGAGTGTTTCTGAATTAACAGAAGAAGACATCGCAGAAGTAATATCAAGCTGGACAGGAATACCTGTTAAAAAATTAACACAAGATGAAAATGAAAAATTAAAAAATCTTGAAAAAACGTTGCATGAGAGAGTTATTGGCCAAAACGAAGCTGTAGAGGCAGTTGCAAAAGCAATAAGAAGAGGAAGAGTTGGTTTAAAAGACCCTAATAGACCAATAGGTTCATTCTTATTTTTAGGCCCAACAGGTGTTGGTAAAACAGAACTTTCAAAGGCATTAGCAGAGGCATTGTTTGGCAATGAAAATGCAATGATAAGAATAGATATGTCAGAATATATGGAGCCACATTCTGTATCTAAACTAATTGGTTCGCCTCCAGGATATGTAGGATTTGATGAAGGTGGACAATTAACTGAAAAGATAAGGAGAAAACCATATTCGGTAATATTGCTAGACGAAATAGAAAAGGCACATCCAGATGTAATGAATATGCTATTGCAAATATTAGATGATGGACGTTTAACTGATGCTCAAGGAAGAACAGTAAACTTTAAAAACACTGTAATTATAATGACATCTAATATAGGAGCAAGGTTAATTACAGATAAAACAACATTGGGATTTGCAAGCGAAGGCAATAAAAAAGATGAAACACAAAAAGAGTATGAAACAATAAAGAAAGATGTAATGGGAGAATTGAAAAAACAATTTAGACCAGAATTTATAAACCGTATTGATGAAATTATAGTATTCCATAAACTAAACAATGAGGACATTAGAAAAATAATGGATATAATGTTAAATCAATTAAAAAACAGACTAACAGAACAAGAAATAGACATAGAAATAGATGAAAGCGTAAAACAATTACTTATAGAAAAAGGAACAGATATAAACTATGGTGCAAGACCATTAAAAAGAACAATACAAAATGTATTAGAAGACAAGATTGCAGAAGCAATGTTAGATGGAAAAATAAAACCGGGAAAAGTTGCAAAAGTAATAGCAAAAGACGGAGAAGTGCAAATACAATAAAAAAACCAATGATATATATTGACAAGGAACCTTCTCATGAGGTATAATAAATTGCATATGGTGAGAAATGGACACTAATAAATAGAAAGTTTATCCCACACGTAAAAGTGTAATTACTGAAGGGAGGGAAATATATATGTCAGAGGTTAAAGTTAATAATGGAAATATAGAGGATGCCCTAAAAAGATTTAAAAGACAATGTGCAAGAAATGGAGTATTGCAAGAAGTTAGAAAAAGAGAGCATTACGAAAAACCAAGCGTAAAAAGAAAGAAAAAATCAGAGGCAGCAAGAAAAAGAAAGTTTTAATAAATAAGAAGGAGGTTAAAAGTATAAAAGGCTTTTAACCTCTTTACTTTTGAAAATGAAAGTGTAAAGTAATCTATAAAAAATGTAGGGGCGATTTTAATCGCCCGCACTTCGAAGAAATTACTAAAAAAGAACATTAAAAAGTTGAAAATGAGGAGAAAATAATTATGTTAAAGGAAAAATTGTTGGAAGATTTAAAAGAATCTATGAAAGAAAAAAATACAATTAGAAAAAATGTTGTTCAAATGGTAAGAGCTGCAATATTACAAGTAGAAAAAGATAAACATATAGAAGTTAGCGATGACAAAATAGTTGAAATAATTGCAAAAGAGGCAAAAAAGAGAAAAGACTCATTAGAAGATTTTCAAAAAAGTGGTAGAGAAGATTTAATAGAACAAATAAATAAAGAAATAGAAATATTAAATGAATATTTGCCAAAGCAATTAACACAAGAAGAACTTGAACAAAAAATAAAGGAAATAATAGCAGAAGTAGGTGCAACATCTATAAAAGATATAGGTGTTGTAATGAAAACTGCAAAAGAAAAAATAGGTGCAACAGCAGATGGAAAAGCAATAAACGAAACAGCTAAAAAAATATTAGGATAAAACTATAAAAAGAAAAAATTTAAAACTTGTATAAATATTCCTAAATATATTATAATAATAGAAGAAAATTAATAGGGAGGCAAGGTGTAATATGAATTATAACAAACAAGAAATTAAAAGAGGAATAACTTTACACCAAATAAATACAAATAACTTTAAAACAAATTTATATGCTATATTTTTAGCAACTCCAATTACAAGAGAAAATGTTACAAAAGATGCTGTAATTTCGGCAGTACTAAGAAGAGGCACAAATAATATAAAATCACAAGAATTAATAAGTCAAGAATTAGAATCAATGTATGGTGCAAGTTTTGACTGTGGAATAGAAAAAACAGGAGATAATCATGTATTCAAATTTTATTTAGAATCATTAAGTGATGAATTCTTACCTGCAAAAGAAGACCTGTCAAAAAAAAGTATAGAAATTTTATTAGATATAGTATTTAATCCACTAATTGAGAATGGTGGATTTAAAGCAGAATATGTAGAGGGCGAAAAAAATAATATAAAACAAATAATAGAATCTAAAATAGATAATAAAGGACAATATGCATATGACAAATGTATAGAAGAAACATTTAATGGGAAACCATATGGATTATACAAATATGGATATATAGAGGATTTAGAGAAAATAACGCCACAGAATTCATATGAATACTACAAAAAGATGATATCAGAATGCAAGATAGATATATTTTGCTCTGGAATAACGGAAAACATAGAAAAAGATATAAAAGAAAATAAAAATATACAAAAGGTAAATGAGAGAAAACCTAATTGCATAATTGGAACAACTGTAGAATTACCTGTGCAAGAAACCAAAACTGTTCAAGAAAGTATGCAAGTGTCACAAGGAAAGCTAGTTATAAGCTTAGATGTGGATAGTAAAATAGAAAATTTAAGCTATGTAGCATCTGTTTATAATGCAATTTTAGGAGGAGGAGCTAACTCAAGGCTATTCCAAAATGTTAGGGAAAAAGAAAGTCTGGCATACACTGCAGGTTCAAGCTACTTAAAACCAAAAAATATGATATTTATTAGATGTGGAATAGAAATACAAAATTATAATAAAGCATTAGAAACCATAAAAGTTCAGTTAGACGATTTAAAAAATGGAAAGATAGAAGAAGAAGATATAGAAAATGCAAAAAAATTAATAATAGCCTCTGTTAAAAGCATAACATCAGAACAAGATACAGAAATAACGTATTACTATGGGCAAGAATTGGCAGGAACACTTATAGAGATATCAGATTATGAAAATAAAGTTAATGCAGTAACAAAGGAACAAATACAAGAAATTGCAAACAGTGTAAGCATAAATACAATATATTTTCTTAAAGATTAAAAGAGCTTGTTTATAAAAAACAAGAAAGGAATGAGAACAAGAATGAAGATTATTGAAAGCTTAAGAATTAAAGAAAAAGCCTATGTAGAGACTTTAGAAAATGGGCTAAAAATAATAATAATCCCTAAAAACAATACAAACAAAAAATATATAATATGGGGAACACATTTTGGATCAATAGACAATCATTTTATAATGCCAAAAACAGAAGAAGAAGTATATATTCCAGACGGTGTTGCACACTTTTTAGAACATAAAATGTTTGAACAAGAAAACGGAAAAAACAGTTTAGATGTTTTAATGGCATTAGGATTAGATGCAAATGCATATACAACAAATGACCACACAGCATATTTATTTGAATGTACTGATAATTTTTATCAGGGATTAGATGAACTTATGAATTATTTGCAAAATCCGTATTTTACAGACGAAAATGTCGAAAAAGAAAAAGGTATAATAGGGCAAGAAATAAAAATGTATGAAGATGATCCAGGCTGGCAATTATATATGAATGCATTAGATTGTATGTATAAAAATAACCCTATAAAAATAGATATAGCTGGAACTATAGAATCAATATCTAAAATAACACCAGATGTATTATACAAATGCTATAATACATTTTACAATCCTGCAAACATGACTATGGTGGTATGCGGAGATTTTGAACCAGAAAAAATATTAGATGAAATAAAGAAGCGACTTATAAAAAAGGAAAATCAAGGGGAAATAAAAAGAATATATCCTCAAAAAGAAAAAGAAATAAATATGCCATATAAAGAAAGCAAAATGGAAGTTAGCATGCCAGCGTTTATGGTAGGCTACAAAGATGTGCAAGGAGAAGAATACAATCCAAGAATTGCAGTAAAAAAACATATTGCAATAGAAATATTGCTAAATATGATAATAGGAAAAAGTTCAAATTTATATAAAGAGTTATATGAAAAAGGTATTATTTTATCAGAACCAGGTTTAGACTATGAATTTACGGACCAGTATGCACATATACTAATATCTGGACAATCAAACAATCCACAAGAGATACAAAAAAGAATAAAGGAAACAGTAAAAACATTTAGAGAGAATGGATTAAATGAACAGCATTTTGACAGAATTAGAAAAAAAGTATATGGAGATTATGCTATAGAGTATAATAGTGTAGGCAATATAGCTAGAATGTTCTTAGCAGATAATATGAAAGGAATAAATAGCTTTGACTATATAGATGACTATAAAACGGTAACAAAACAATATGTAGAGGAAATTTTAAAAGATATATTCAAAGAAGAAAATATGGTATTGTCAATTGTTAAATAATATATTAAAATAGGAATATAAAATAACTTTATAAGTTATTTTGTAAAACAATAGAAGAAAAGGATGAAAAGAGAGAATGAACACAGTAGAATTTCCACTATTAAATTTAAAACTAGAACTATCAGAAGTCGCAATAAAAATATTTGGCTTAGGAATAAAATGGTATGCTATAATAATAGTCTTTTGTATTATTATGGCATTGGTTTGGTGTAAATTCAGGTCGGAAAAATACAACATAGATTTTGACGAAATATTAAGTTTATTTATTATATTAATTCCAACTGTAATTATTTGTGCAAGATTGTATTATGTACTATGTAATTTGAACTATTATTTGAGTAATCCAATCCAGATAATAAATATTAGAGGTGGAGGGCTTGCTATTTATGGCGGAATAATAGGCGGAATAATAGCATGCTACATATTTTGTAAAAAGAAAAATATAAATATACTTAATTTATTAGACTGCATAGCACCAATATTAGCACTTTCACAAGGAATTGGAAGATGGGGCAACTTTATAAATGTAGAGGCTTATGGTACAGAAACAAATTTACCATGGAAAATGGGAATAATAGAGGACGGAGTAAAAAAATTTGTACATCCAACATTTTTGTATGAATCATTAGGAACTATAATTATATTTGTAATATTGGCAGTTTTACAAGACAAAAGGAAATTTGAAGGTCAAATAGCATATATGTATTTAGCATTATATTCTCTATTAAGATTTTTTATAGAAGGAATAAGGGCAGATAGTTTAATGGCATTTAATATAAGAATTTCACAAATATTGTCACTTATAATTTTTGTATTATCTATTGGAATTATAGTACAAAATATAATAAGAGAAAAACAAACGTCGAAAAAAGACGAATAATGTTGAAAAAAATCACTCGAAAAACCGGCTAAAAGCCTAAAAATCAACAAAAATAGTTGACTTGAATGTAAAAATATGGTATTTTAGATATATACAAAAGAAAAAACATAAAAAAAGGAGAGTGATTGTATGTTAAATGAAGAAATTTGTAAACTAAGGGATGAACTAAATAACAGCATTACATCCGGGAAAGATTATAATGAGATATACGAGATAAGTACAGAGCTAGATAGACTAATAGCTATGTACTATAGAAAAAGCATAAAAGATGGGCCTAAAAGAAAAAGAAGAACAAGGGAAAAATTGTTTAGTATTGTAATAGCATAAAATAAATTAGGAAGGAAGTTAAAAAAACTTCCTTTTTTCAGGATTATGCGCAAAATAATTAACAAAAAAGTTTACATTAAAAAGTACATGTGTTATAATTTCAGATAATAAGAGGTGAAAAAATGAATCAAATTCTTTACGTAGGCGAAAATAAAGGAAATGGACCAATAGCAATAAAAAGCATTGTGAAATTTTTTGCAATAGTAATAATAGTATTTGGAATTATCTTAATAGGAAAAGGTTCATATGCAATATATAAAAATATAGAAATTAACAGTGGAGATAATATACCAGTAGTATATATGAATAGGGTTAACAATACGGTTGTAATAAAAGCTGAAGATAACATAGAAATATCAAAATTAATATACAGTTGGAATAAGGGAGAAGAAACTATATTACTTCCAAACAGCAAAAAGGTAGAAGAAGTAGTATTACTTCCAAATGAAAATAGTGTGTTGAATGTTACTATAGTTGATACAAAAGGTAAAGAAACAAAATTTATGCAAGAATGGAATATCGAAGGAACAGATATAAGAAAACCAGAAATAGAAATAACAACAGATGAAGATATTAGAAAAATAACAATTATTGCAAGAGATGAAACAGAAATAAATTATCTAATATATAAATGGAATGAAGAAGAAGAAATAAAAATTAATGCAACAGAAAATGACAAATTGAAAATTCAAGAAACAATAGATATGATATTAGGAGAGAATAAGCTAACAGTTAAAGCAGTAGATAAAAATGGAAATACAGAAACATTAGAAAAAACGATAATAATTTCATCTAAGCCTGTTATAGCTATAAAGCAAAGCAATGGCAAACTAGCAGTTACAATAAATGATGAAGTTGGAATAAAAAAGGTAACATTAAATATTAACGGTCAAACATATGGAGGAAATTACTCAGGAAAGAAACAATTAAAATTAAATGTGCCATTAAAAAAAGGCAATAATACAATAAGCATAACAGCAATAAATGAATCAGATTTAGAGCAAAAAGTAGTAAGAGAATTTACATATAAACAATAGAAAAGAGGGAGAAAAATGATACAAGAAGTCTATTTAATAGATAACGAAGATGATATAAAAAACAAATTAGAAGTAATGTTTAAAAATGAAAGTGACTATAAATTTAAGAAAGCTAATACAAATGAAATAGACACGGTATTAAGAAATATTCCCGCATTAATAATAATTAATGAAGACAATATTGAAGATGATATAACAAAAATATGTAACAACATTAGAAATAATGAGGATAACAGTATAACTCCAATAATTGTAATATCATCCAATAGAGACAAGAGCCATAGGATAGAAATACTAAAGGTATGTGTGGAACATTATATAATAGCACCAATAGATGAAGAATATTTATATTATACAATAAAAAATGTAATTAGACTTTTATACATAAATAGAAGAGTAAGTCCATTAACAGGACTACCAGGAAATGTGCAAATACAGGCAGAAATAAAAAAACGTTTATTAAACAAGGAAAACTTTTCTATGATATATTTCGATTTAGATAACTTTAAGGCATATAATGACATTTATGGTTTTTTAAATGGAGACGAAATAATAAAATTCACAGCAAGAACTATAATAAAGAATATACATATGTCAACAAATGAAGAAAAATTTGTTGGACATATAGGCGGTGATGATTTTGTAGCAATAGTAGGAGGCATGGAATGCGAACAAATATGCCAAAATATAGTAGCAGAATTTGACAGAGAAGTAGTCAAATATTTTACACCAGAGGACGTAGAAAAAGGATATTTGGAAGTGCCAAATAGAAAAGGAATAATAGAACAATATCCAATAACAACAATTTCTGTAAGTGCAGTAGTAGTTGACGCAGGAAGATTCCATAATGCACTAGAAATAGGAGAAGTAGCAGCACAAGTAAAACATTTAGCAAAAATAACACCGGGAAGCACATATGTAATAGATAGAAGAAAAAAATAGTGACAATATAGACAGAGATTCTGGCACACGACGTGCCAGAATCTTTGCTTTTCTTGGTATTAAAAATAAAATTGCCTCATATATATTAGGTGAGGTGATTTAATGATAATTTTAAGTAAAAAAAGGATATATATTATGCTAAGTATGGTTATGGTAGCTGTACTTGCATTTTCTTTTAAGGTGGCAGACAGTGAAAAAACTGTGCAAACTATGTCACTACCTGTTTCAAACAAAGTTATTGTATTAGATGCTCGGCCATGGAATACCAGATGAACGGAGCTCAAAGTAGTACAGGGACAACAGAGGCAGAAACTAATTTGAAAATAGCTTTAAAAGTTCAAAACTTATTGGAGCAAAGTGGTGCAACAGTAATACTTACAAGAAGTGACGAGAACGCAATATATGATTTAGATAAAAATACGTTAAGAGAAAAGAAAATTTCTGATATTCATAATAGAGTCAAAATAGGAAATGAATCACAAGCAGATATATTTGTTTCAATACATTTAAATAAAATACCACAAGAACAATATTGGGGATGGCAATGCTTTTATAGGCAAAATGATGAAAAAAGCACAAAACTTGCAAAATGTTTACAACAAAACCTAAATGAAGCAATAGATAGAGAAAATAAAAGAGTAGCAATGAAGATAGATAATGTTTATATAATAAAGCATGTAGAAATACCAATATCAATAGTAGAATGTGGATTTTTATCTAATAAAAAAGAAGAGCAATTATTACTAACAGATGAATATCAAAATAAATTGGCATGGGGAATATATAATGGAATAATGGATTATTTTGTACAATAAAAAGAATATTTTTTCCACTTTTGTAAAGAATATTAAAAACACGTATTCTTTAAGGGGTGGAAATTTTTTATGAATTATAAAATATTAAATATAAAAGGAGCATTATTAGATACACAACAATTGGAAGATTACCTAAGAAAAATAGCATCTGGACATGTATTGCAAGATAAATCTAATAAATACACATATCCAATTCCGAGATTAAAAGAAAATTTTGAATTTATAACAGAGGTATACAATCTTCTGAATGAGCACATAAAACTAAAATTGCCAATTCATCCAGCAGGGGAATGGATTTTGGATAATTTTTATATAATAGATGAAACTGTAAAAACTGTAACAAAAGAACTTACATTGAAAAAATATACTAATTTTTTAGGAATTGCAAACGGTCCATATGCTGGATTTGCAAGAATTTATGTACTTGCCTCAGAAATAGTTGCATATACAGATGGAAAAATAAATGGTAAAAATTTGGAAGTGCTATTAAAAGCATATGAGGATAAAAAAACATTAAGCATGGACGAGATATGGAATATAAACACTTTTTTACGAGTGGCATTAATAGAAAATATAAGAGAAGCATGTGAGAAAATATATTCCGCACAATTGCAAAAATATAAAGTAGAGAACATAATAGAAAGATTAGTAGAAAATAAAAGCAAGGATGAATTACAATTTAAAAATATAGGAGAATATAAAACAAAAGTAATAGAACAAGGAGAAATGAAGTATCCATTTATAGAGTACATGTCATATAGGTTAAAGCAATATGGAAAAAAAGCTTATCCGTTTTTAAACATATTAGAAGAACAAGTAAACAAAATGGGAACAGAAATCTCTGAAGTAATAAAAAAAGAACATTTTGACATAGCTGTTAGAAAAGTAAGTGTTGGAAACTGTATAATAAGTATTAAAAATATAAATAGGATAAATATGATAGAGATATTTGAAAAAATAAATGGAGTAGAAGAGATACTAAAAAAAGATCCCGTAAATGTTTATAGTAAAATGGATTATAAAACGAGAATATATTATAGAAATAAATTAAAGGAAATATCAAAAAAAACAAAAATATCAGAAATATATATTGCTAGAAAATGTTTAGAACTAAGTAGTATAGAATATGAAAAGTCTAATATGGATTCCAATAATAAGAAAGCACATGTTGGCTATTATTTAATAGCTGATGGAGAACCAAAATTATTAGAAATATTACAAAATAAAAAAGTACCAAGGCAAAATAATATGCATAAAGCTCAAAAATATATAACTGCATTAGCTGTGGCTACTATAGTGTTAGCAGGCGTATATGGATTATATATAAATACTCAAATTAACAATATAGTACTTAGTCTTATTTTATCAATACTATTATTAATACCAATTGAAACAATATTTACTCAAATAGCACAATATATATTGGGAAAAACAAAAAATACTAAAATAATACCAAAATTGGATTTTAGAAATGGAATCCCAGAACAAAATGCAACTTTTGTAGTTATTCCAACAATTATTAAAAATGGAAAAAGAGTAGAAGAATTAATGCATAAACTAGAAGTATATTATATTGCCAATAAAAGTGATAACATCTATTTTGCATTATTAGGAGATTGTAGCACAAGCAGTAATGAAGAAGAAGGGTTTGACGAAGAAGTAATAAATACAGGTAAAAAAATGGTAGACATTCTTAATAAAAAGTATCCAGACGAAAAGTTTACAAAATTTAACTTTATATATAGAAAAAGAATGTGGAACGAAGGAGAAGAGGCATATTTAGGATGGGAAAGAAAAAGAGGATTACTAAATCAATTTAATGAGTATATTTTAGGAAATATTAGTAATCCATTTAAAACAAATACTATAACAAATGTAGCCAGTATGCCACCAATAAAATACATTATAACACTTGATGCAGACACTGACTTAGTCTTAAATTCAGCAAAAGAATTAATAGGAGCAATGGCACATATTTTAAACAAACCTGAATTAAATAAAAGCGAAGATTTGGTTATAGCAGGACATGCACTTATACAACCAAGAATTGGAATAGATTTAATGTCAAGTATAAAAAGTTTATATACGAAAATATATGCAGGAGCAGGTGGTGTAGATGTATATGCTAATGCTATATCAGATATTTATCAAGATAATTTTGAAGAAGGAATATTTACAGGAAAAGGGATATATGATTTAAAAATATTTTCAAAAATATTAAATAATGAAATACCAGAAAATACAATATTAAGTCATGATTTGCTAGAGGGAAGCTATTTACGATGTGGATTGGCAACAGACATTATGCTAATGGATGGGAATCCGGTTGGATACAATAGCTCAAAGTCAAGACTCCATAGATGGATTAGAGGAGATTGGCAAATTATTATATGGTTGAAAGATAAAATAAAAAATAAAAGAGGAGAAATAAAAAATAATCCATTAAACATATTATCAAAGTATAAAATATTTGATAATCTAGTAAGAAGTTTATTAGAAGTATCAAGTGTATTAACAATAATATATATGTGCATATTAGATTATTTTTATAAAATAAAAATATGGCCAATTATTACAACAGTGTTAATTGCAGTACTTACTCCAACAGTAATAGACGTAATAAATAAAATTGTATTTAAAAGAGAAGGAGAAAAAAGGCAAAAAACATTTAATAAAACTTTATCTGGAATAAATGCAAGTTTATTAAGAGGGCTATTTACACTAGCAACATTACCAGATAAAGCATATATGTCAGCAAATGCAATATGTAAAACTTTATATAGACTAAAAGTTAGTAAAAAACATATGCTAGAATGGGTAACAGCAGAAGAAGCAGAAAAAATGGCAAAAAAAGATATAAAGTCATACTATATAAATATGGCACCAAATATAATATTGGGAATATTGGGTATTTTGTATATATTTATTAATGCAAAAAATCCATTTAGTGTTTTAATATTTGTAATATCATTACTATGGTTAATAGCACCAGCAATTATGTGTTATATAAGTAAAGAAATAGTAGTTAATAACAAAAAAGAACTTTTAGTGGATAAAGACAAGCAATATGTGTTAGAAGTGGGGAAAAGAACGTGGCAATTTTTTAAGGATTATTTAGTAAAAGAAAACAATTATCTTCCTCCAGATAACTATCAAGAAGATAGAAAACCAAAAGCAATAAAAAGGACATCTTCTACGAACATTGGGTTAGCATTGCTGGCTGTAATATCAAGCTATGACTTAGGATATGAAACACAAAAAAATACTTTAGAGCTTTTAAATAAAATGATAGATACAATATATAATTTACAAAAGTGGAATGGACATTTGTATAACTGGTATAATATTGAGACTTTAGAGCCATTAAGACCAAGATATATTTCATCTGTAGATAGTGGGAATTTTGTTGGATATTTGTATGTGGTAAAACAATTTTTAATTCAGAACGGACAAGAAGATACTAGAATAGATGAATTGATAGAACATACAGATTTTACAAAATTGTATAACGAAAAAATGCAGTTATTTTCTGTTGGATATAATGTAGAAGAAAATATGCTTACAGATTCATATTATGATTTATTAGCATCAGAAGCAAGGCAAACAAGTTTAGTAGCAATAGCAAAAAAAGACATTGAACAAAAACATTGGTATAATTTAAGTAGAACTTTAACAGTGTTAAATAAATACAAAGGGCTAATATCTTGGTCTGGTACAGCATTTGAATATTTAATGCCAAATATAAATATTCCCAAATACCCAGGAAGCCTGCTAGATGAATCTTGTAAGTTTTTAATAATGAGTCAAAAAGAATATAATAAAAAACTAAAAATCCCTTGGGGAATATCAGAATCTGCTTTTAACCTAAAAGATTTAAACAATAATTATCAATACAAAGCGTTTGGAATACCATGGTTGGGCTTGAAAAGAGGATTGGCTGACGAGATAGTAGTGGCTCCATATGCAAGTATGATGGCCATTATAGATGAACCAATAGAAGTATTAAAAAATTTAAAACAGTTAGAAAAACTGGGAATGTATAATAAATATGGGTTTTACGAATCAATAGATTATACACCAACAAGATTAAGAAAAAACGAAACAAAAGCAATAGTAAAAACATATATGGCACACCACCAAGGATTAATATTATTATCAATTAACAACCTAATGAACAATAATATAGTTCAAAAAAGATTTGTACAAAATCCAGAAATAGAAGCTGTAGATATATTACTACAAGAGAGAATGCCAGAAAATATAATAATAACTAAAGAGGAAAAAGAAAAAGTTGAAAAGATAAAATATATAGACTACGAAAATGCAACACAAAGAGAAATAACAAAGATAAATACAAAATTAAATAATGTAAATGTAATAGGAAATGATAAATATACCATAATAATGGATCAAAAGGGAAATGGATATAGTAAATATAACAATATTTTAATAAATAGATATAAGTACACTGATGATGAAGAACAAGGAATATTCTTTTTCTTTAAAAATATTAAAACAAAAAGAATATGGACATCAAACTATATGAACTATCTATCAAAAGCAGATAAATATGTAATGTGCTTTACACCTGACATGAATAAAATTACAAGACAAGATGGAAATATAGAAACAATAACAAAAATATCTGTGGCGCCAACGGAACCGGTAGAAATACGAAGAATTGAACTAGTAAATCATGGAATAGAAGATGAAACAATAGAAATAACATCATTTTTAGAGCCATTGATATCAGAAAAAGAACAAGACTATGCACATAGAGCATTTAATAAATTATTTTTAGAATATGAAATTATAGAAGATACAATATTGATAAGAAGAAAATCAAGAGACAAGAGTAAATCGGATATGTTTTTAGCTGTAAACTTGTATGCGGAAAATGAAATAATAGGTGAAACAGAATTTGAGGTGGATAAGGAAAAATTTTATGGAAGAGAAGCAATAGGACTTCCAAAAACAGTAGAAAGTTCTATACCGCTGGGCAGAAATATAGGACTAACTACAGAGCCTATAGTTGCAATAAAAAATACAGTTAAAATAAAGGCAAATGAAAAAGTAGCATTTAATTTGATTATGTGTGTATCTGAAAGCAAAGAAAAGGTAATAGAGTTAATAAATAAATTTACAAATTCGGAAACTATAAAAAGAAATATTGAATTAGCAAAAGTAAAAGTTGAAGCAGAATCAAGATATTTAAACATAAAAGGAAAAGAAATAGATTTATGTCAAAAAATCCTTGGTTATTTAATATTTCCAAATCCTTTAAAAAGAATTATAAATAAAAATAAAAAAGTGATTAGTGCATATGTAAGTGAACTCTGGAAATATGGTATTTCTGGAGACCTGCCAATTTTACTTGTAAAGGTTAAAGATATTAGTGATATAGAAATATTGAAGCAAGTAATAAATGTTTATGAATATTTAAGAGTTAAAAATATAAATATAGATTTAGTTATTGTAGATGAAGAACAGCATAGCTATGAAAATTACACAAGAGAAGGAATAATTAATATTATATTAAATAAGAATATGGGATATCTGCAAAATATAAGAAGTGGAATTTTTGTATTAAATAATTTATCGAAAGAAGAAATACAAGTTTTGGAATTTAGAGCAAATTTGGTTTTAGATGTGAGCTTAGGTAAAATAGAAAGACAGCTTACAGATTTAGAAGAAGAGTATATAGAAACAATAAAACAAATAGGAGATGAAAAAATACCACAAATTGCAGAAGAACCAGAACAAATAAGAAAAAAACTAGAAGATGAACAATTAAAATACTGTAATGAATATGGAGGATTTTCGCTAGATGGCAAGGAATATAATATTAGAATAAATAAAGACAATAAACTACCAACTGTATGGAGTCATGTATTAGCAAATGAGAAGTTTGGAACTGTAGTTACAGAAAATATGGGTGGATATACATGGTATAAAAACAGTAGATTAAATAGATTAACAGCATGGGCAAACAACCCAACAAATGATATACCGTCAGAGATAATATATTTGGAAGATATGGAAAACAAAAAAGTGTGGTCATTAGGGCAAAATCCTATTCCAGATAGTAATGATTACTATATAACTTATGGTTTTGGATATGCAAATTATATGCATAAGAGTAATGGACTTATACAAAATGCAAGCATATTTGTACCATGTAAAGATAGTGCAAAAGTGCACCTGATACGATTAGAAAATATTGAACCAAGGAAAAGAAAAATAAAATTAGTATATTATATAAAACCTGTATTAGGAGAAGATGAGACTATTTCCAACACTTATCTAAATTTAGAATATAAAGAGGGGTCAAATTTACTATGCTTGGAGAATATTTCAAATGAGGATTTTAAAAATGTATTATATGTTTCAAGTAGTGAAAAAATAAATTCTTATACAGGTAATAAAGACTTTTTTATAGGAAATGGAACAATAGCAAATCCAGATGGAATTCATAAATTAGATTTAGACAGACAGAATTCTTTATGGCGAAATGGAATACTTGCAATAGAATTCCAAGTAGAATTACAGGCATTAGAAAGTAAAGAAATATCAATTGTTTTAGGAGCAGAAGAAAGTATAATTAATTGTCAAGATAATGCTTATAAATACGGAAAAATAAGTAATGTAAAAGAAGAATATAAAAAAGTAAAAGAGTATTGGGAAGATATAACAGGCAAGGTTCACGTAAAAACACCGGTAGAGTCTATGAATATATTGTTAAATGGATGGCTTATATATCAAACAATATCAGCAAGATTATTGGCGCGAAGCGGTTATTATCAATCAGGTGGTGCTTTTGGATTTAGAGACCAACTACAAGACACAATAGCATTAAAATATATAAATCCAGAAATAATGAAAAATCAAATAATAAAGCATAGTTCACATCAATTTATAGAAGGAGATGTAGAACATTGGTGGCATGATGAAACCCGAAGAGGCATAAGAACAAGATTTTCAGATGATTTGCTTTGGCTTGCTTATATTACCGAAGAATATATAAATTTTACAGGTGATTATACAATATTAGATATTAAAACAAATTATATAGAAGGTGCAGATTTGGAAGAAGGCACAGATGAAAAATATGACAAATATTTGCCATCAAAAGAAAGTGGTACAATATATGAACATTGTAAAAAAGCAATAGAAAAAAAGATAAACTTAGGAGAAAATGACTTGCCTACAATAGGTTCAGGCGACTGGAATGATGGGTTTAGTACAGTTGGAAACAAAGGTAAAGGAGAAAGTATATGGTTAGGTTTTTTCTTGAGTGATATATTAAAAAAATTTATTCCATTATGCAAGTATAAAGGGGAAGATGAATTAGCAAAAAAATATGAGGAAATATTAAATAAATTGAAAAAAGCATTAAACACAACAGGTTGGGATGGAAGATGGTATAGAAGAGCATTTACAGACAAGGGTGAAATATTGCGGTAGTTTGCAAAATGAAGAATGCAAGATAGACAGCATAACACAAAGCTGGGCAGTGATATCAGGAGTTGGAGATAATGACAAAAAATATATATCAATGGAAAGTTTAGAAAATCATTTAATAGATAGGCAAAGTGCAATTATTAAACTATTAGACCCACCATTTAATCAAAGCAATTTAGAACCAGGATATATCAAAGCATATTTGCCGGGAACAAGAGAAAATGGAGGACAATACACACATGCAGCTGTATGGGTAATAATTGCAGAAGCTTTATTAGGATTTGGAGATAAAGCGGGAGAATTGTTTAGAATGATAAATCCAATAGAACATGCAAGAACTAAGGAAATGGCTAATAAATATAAAGTAGAGCCATATGTTGTAGCAGCAGATGTGTATGGACAGGAGAATTTAGCAGGAAGAGGAGGCTGGACTTGGTATACAGGATCAAGTAGCTGGATGTATGAAGCGGGATTAAAATATATACTAGGATTAAAGATTGAAAATGGAGAATTAAAAATAGAACCATGTATACCAAATGACTGGGAAGAATATAGCATAAAATATAAAACAGGTAAAAAAGTATATAATATAAAAGTAACAGAAAAAGGAAAAAATATTTCAATTAATGTAATAGGTGATTAAGGAAAAAAACTGCCGACTAAAATGTCGGTAGTTTTTAACTATTCTGAATCCATAATTATTGTAACAGGCCCGTCATTTAAAAGAGTAACTTTCATATCAGCTCCGAAGATACCAGTTTGAACAATAGGAACTTGTTTCTTACATTCATTTACAAAATATTCATATAAAGAAACTGCAATGTCTGGTTTTGCAGCATCAGAAAAAGAAGGTCTATTTCCACTTTTCTTGCAATCAGCATATAATGTGAATTGTGAAATTATTAGTAATTCACCAGATACTGCTTGAAGAGACAAGTTCATCTTGTCATTTTCGTCATTAAATATTCTTAAATTAATTAATTTTTTTACAAGATAATCTACATCTTGCTCAGTATCAGAATCTTTTATACCCAATAGTACCAAAAATCCA
>OHKU01000079.1_pt1 | contig 50428 bp, 45 predicted proteins | sample 1568911 | NCBI WGS metagenome assembly OHKU01 (sample SAMEA3879574, study PRJEB24766) | human gut metagenome | biome: human-associated habitat; feature: feces | place: USA | collected 1985/1987
ATATTCGAATTAATTTATCTTTTTATTTAGTGTGTACTTGACAGGTAGTAGTATCATTATAATTCTTTTTTATTTATAAAATTCCATGAATCTTTACACATATCTTCCAATGTTTTAGTTGCTTTAAACCCTAATTCCTCTTCTGCTTTTTTTGGATTAGAATAACATATAGCTATATCTCCTGGCCTTCTTCCTACAATTTTATATGGAACTTCTTTATTTGTTTCACAACAAAAAACCTTTATTATTTCTAAAACACTATATCCTTTTCCTGTACCTAAATTATAAATATATATTCCTTTATTTTCTTTATTAAGTTTTTCTATTGCCTTTATATGTCCTTTAGCTAGATCAACTACATGTATATAATCTCTAACCCCTGTTCCATCTGGTGTATCATAATCATTTCCAAAAACGGATAATTCTTTTAAAGCACCCTGTGCAACACGTACTATATAAGGCATTAAATTATTAGGTATACCTTGTGGATCTTCACCCAAAAGTCCACTCTCATGAGCTCCTATTGGATTAAAATACCTAAGTATTGCTATATCCCAACTATTATCAGAATTATACAAATCTTTTAATATTTGCTCTATAAATACCTTAGTTGTTCCATATGGATTCATAGCATCCCCAGTTTTACATTCTTCTGTTATAGGTACTACTTCTGGATTACCATATACAGTAGCTGATGAACTAAATACTAATTTTTTTACATTATACTTTTTCATAATATCGAGTAATACCAATGTTCCTGAAACATTATTTATATAATATTGTAGTGGTTTTAATACTGATTCAGAAACAGATTTATATCCAGCAAAATGAATTACACTTTCTATATCTTTATTTTCTTTAAATACTTCTTCTAATTTTTCCCTATTTGTATAATCAATCTCATAAAACTTAAAATCTTTATTTGTAATTTCTTTAATACATTTCAAAACATCTTTCTTACTATTAGAGAAGTTATCTACAACTATTACATCATCACCCTTATTTAATAATTCAACAACAGTATGACTCCCAATATAACCAGCACCACCAGTAACTAAAATTGACAAATCATCACTCTCCTTTACTTATTTCTTAATACACCATTATATTCTTTACTAACACATGAAATTATATTTTCAAATGATTTAGTAACCTCTTCATCAGTTAAAGTCTTTGATATATCCTGATATGTTATCTTAAATGCAACTGATTTTTTACACTCTTCTATATTATTAAATACATCAAACACATCTACATTATTTACTATTCTTCCACCTTTTTTATATATAGTATTTATTACATCACCCACACAAACACTATTATCTAATATAAATGCCACATCTTTTACAACTGATGGATATTTTGGTATTTCCTTTGATTTGATATTTTTTGTCTTAATATCAAATATTTTATCCAAATTAAGTTCACACACATATATATCTTTTTTACTTATAGTTGGATGTGGTTTACCTATATAACCAACACTAATATTATCAATCAATATTTCTGCTGATACACCCTTATGATAATATACATTATTATTTTCCCTTAATTTGTATCTATTTAATACCCCTAAATAATCAAATAAATTCTCAAGTACACCTTTTATTAAATAAAAATCAACTACCATTTTATTTCCCCAACTATTATCTATATAATCACCACTCATTAATATTGCAAGTTTATTAGTTTCTTTATACCCATCTAAAATATAATATACCTTACTTATTTCATATATATTTATATCTTTTATATTTCTTGACATATTATAATCAGCTACTTTTAACAAAGATGGAATTAAACTATATCTCATAATTGATTTATCCTCAGTAAGAGGAGATGCAACTTTAATATATTCAAAGTTTTCATCTTTAAATAAATCTATCTCTTTTTTATTTACAAGTGAATAAGTTATTACTTCATTAAGAGAAAGAGCTGATAACCTATTTTTAATATCTTTTATATACCTGTTCTTAGACAAATACTGTCCTCTTTTTATTTTTACAACTGGAAGAGTACCCTTCATATTATCATATCCATACATTCTTCCTATCTCTTCTATAATATCTTCTTTTATATTCACATCTAATCTTCTTGTTGGGACATATACCTTAAATACATTATCTTTTTCCCTACATTTAAAATTCAATCTATCTAATATATCAATTACATCTTCCTTTTTAACATCCATACCAAGTACACTAACTATCTTATCCAATGATAAAAGAATTTCCTTATCATCTAAATCTCTATCATTAAATCCAACTATTCCATTTAATACAGTTCCATTTGCATACTTTTCCAATAAATAAGCAGCCCTATTTAAAGCAGTTTCTATAATATTAGGATCTATTCCCTTTTCAAATCTTAAACTTGCTTCACTTCTTAATATCTCTTTTGAAGTATATCTTATATTATATGGATTAAAAATAGCTGCCTCTATTAATATATTAGTTGTATTAAGAGTTACTTCCGTATCAAGTCCACCCATAACACCAGCAAGTGCAACTGGATGATACTCATCTGATATAACTATATCACTATCCTTTAAATTCCTTTTTACATTATCTAAAGTAGTAATCTCTTCTTTATCTCTGGCTTGTCTTATTATTATTTTTCCACCTAATTTATCTAAATCAAAAAAATGTAGTGGTTCCCCAAACTCAAGCATTACATAATTACTTATATCTACAACATTATTTATTGGTCTTATTCCTGATGACATCAACCTTGCTTTTATAAATGATGGACTTTCTTTTATAACCACATTTTTAACAATTCTTGATTTATAAGCATAACAATTATTAGTTTGATTTTCTATTTCAATATAATCACTAGTTTTTTCTTTTGATTCAGTCAAATTAATTTCAGGCATATTAACCTTTTTATTATATATTGCACCCACTTCATAAGCCATACCAATCATACTTAGTAAATCACCCCTATTAGAAGTAAGTTCATAATCAGTATATGAATCATTATAATTTAAATACTCTTTTGCATCTACACCAACAGGAGCATCTTCATTTAATACATGAATACCCTTCTTATCTTCTTCTTTTACATACTTTGATTCAAGTCCCAATTCTGCTAAAGAACATATCATTCCATTAGATAAAACACCTCTTATTGTAGAACATTTTATTTCACCAGCTGGTAATTTAGCACCAACTTTTGCTACTATAACCTTTTGATTAGCACAAACATTAGGAGCACCACAAACTATTTTGTATATCTTATCGCCCAAATCAACTTCACAAACATTTAAATGGTCTGAATCAGGATGAGGATATTTAGATACAACTCTACCTACTACCAAATTAGTTGATGGGCATAATTCATTTATACTTTCATACTCATTACCAACTGATAGCATTTTATTTGCTATTACTTCTTTGTCATCAGTTACATCCACTAATTCCCTTAACCACTTATCACTAACTCTCATAATCCACCTTCTCTACCTTATCAAATTCTTTTAAAAATCTCATATCATTCGTATAGAAATTTCTAATATCAGTTATTCCATATTTAAGCATAGCAATTCTTTCAGGTCCAATACCAAAAGCAAAACCAGTAAACTTATCACTATCATATCCACACATATTAAGAACATTAGGATGAACCATACCAGCACCTAATATCTCTATCCATCCAGTATTTTTACATATATTACATCCCTTGCCACCACAATTAAAACATGATACATCAACTTCTATACTTGGTTCTGTAAATGGAAAATAACTTGGTCTAAATCTTATTTCCCTACTACTTCCAAACATTCTTTTTGCAAATATTTCTAACGTTCCCTTTAAATCCGACATAGAAATATTTTTATCAACTACCAAACCCTCTATTTGAGTAAACTGATGTGAATGAGTCGCATCATCATTATCTTTTCTATATGTTTTACCAGGACATATAATTCTTATTGGAGTTTTCTCTATATTTTGAAGCATTGTTCTAACTTGTACAGGAGATGTTTGCGTTCTAAGCAATGTATCACTAGTTATATAAAAACTATCTTGAGTATCCCTAGCAGGATGTCCCTTAGGTAAATTTAACATTTCAAAATTATATAAATCACTCTCCACCTCAGGTCCCTCTAACACATCATATCCCATAGACACAAATAAATCCTCTACCTCATTTATTATTTTAGTTATTGGATGAATACTACCAACTCTTATCTTAGTACTTGGTAATGTTATATCTATCGCTTCACTCCTTAATTTACTCTCAAGTTCCTCTTTTTCTAACTTTTCTTTATATAAAGAAAAACTACTCTCAAGATAATTCTTAAATTCATTTATTATCTTACCAACTTCTTTTTTCTCATCAATAGATAGATCTTTCATAGAACTAGAAAATGTTTGTATTTTACTCTTCTTACCCAAATATTTTACTTTTAATAAAGACAAATCATTCAAATTACCTACACCAGATATCTCACTTTCAAATTCCTCTCTTAATTTAATTATTTCTTCTTTCATATTCCCTCCTATAAACAAAAAAATCCATAATCTAAGGGTTCAAAAAAACGGTACCACCTTAGTTCATAGATTCTATGCACTCTTCTCTTTAACGCAGAATACGTTATATCCTTTCAGATATAAAGCTCATTGGTGAATTCATAAAAGGTTACTGCTGATTCACACCAAACATCAGCTCTCTTTTAATACTTCTTTTATTACTACTCCAAATCTTCGCTTTTCGTGACTCATTATAACACAAAATTATCTCGTTTTCAATTATATTTAACGCCTTTAAAATCAAATATTTAAAATAATTTTTTACAAAATTAAAATTCTCTTTAAATATTTTTAATTCCAATTCTTTATAGTATCCTCCTCATACTTATTTTCCCTAAAATACCTAAATTACTAATAAATTTAATTTAATGAATAATATTACTCATTAATCACTTCAATAATTTTCTCACCATGCTTTTTTATTTTAATTGGTGTTAATATATTTATTTTTTTTAACTCATCTAACGTTTTTGGTCTTAATTCAACTATTTTATCTAATTCATCGTTAGTTAATACATAGTAAGCAGGGATTTTCATTTGTGCCGATCTTTCTTTTCTAAATTGAATAAGTTTTTCTTTTAATAATTCTTTATCTGTTTCGAATAATTCTTTACAATATTTTTCTTTATAATATTCATAGTAATCAATGTTATCATCTGATATTAAATTTATATAAGATTGAGCTTCCTTCTCCATATCATTTTTATTATCTACATAATCATATTTATTTCTATGTTCATACTCATATTGTATTTGTCTTACTAATGCATCTGCTCTTAAAACTTTATTTTTAATATCTTTAGGTGCCTTATATGTGTTTAATACAGTATCTTGATTTGCTGCTACCACTAATACTCTTCTATAATAATTAAAGTTTTTAGATGCAAAAATCCTTTTTAAACTAGATACATTATTTTCCCATATTTTTCTAACTACTTCCCTTTGTGCTTCTACTTGTCTAAGTGGTGAATACATTCCCTTTTTTACCTTTTTACCATTAATATTATACTCTCTTATAAAATCTCCTTTTTCATTAACAGTAATATTACCAACTAAATTTTTGCATTCAATATAATATGTAAATACAGGTGTTATAACTACATAATCGATTTGTGCAGTTAAATCCTTATATTTAAGTTTAACATCATGCAAAACATACATACCAACATTAGCTTTCTTAAGTTGATATTCAATCTCTTTTTCACCATCTAAGCCCTTTTTAATACAATACATTTCATTCTGAATATTGTCGTTTTTTGGATATTCACTATTTAACTTAGTTAATGCCTCATATCTATCTTGTAAATCGCTATTTTCCTTAAAAAACACTGTATCTTTAAATCTTAAAGCATCATTTATATATTCTATTATCGCCATACATTACTCCTTTAATTTCTAAAAAAGCTAGCACAAAGTTTATCAATTATAGACCTGTACTAGCATATTTTTCATTAACCAAACTTATTTTTACAAAAATAAGCAATTGTCCGAATTAATTATATTCTAATAAAATACTTAACTTATACTTTTTCTTATTTTTGATACCTTTATCTTTTTCTAAACAGTCATTAATTCCTTCTCTTTTTCCGCTAACAACGAATCAATATCTTTATTATATTTTGATATTAAATCTTGAATTCTTTCCATACCTCTTTTTTCCTCATCCAAAGGAAGTTCAAGCTTCTTGATATCATTATTTGCATCTTGTCTAACATTTCTTAGTGCAATTTTTGCTTCTTCCGCCATAGTTTTAACTTCTTTTACATATTCTTTTCTTCTATCCTCAGTTAACTCAGGTATTACTAGCATAACAACTTCTCCATTATTATTTGGTGTAAGTCCTATATTTGCCTCATATATACCTCTTTCTATATCAGATATACACGATTTATCAAATGGCTTAATAACTAGTTGTCTTGCCTCTGGTACTGAAATAGTAGCAAGTTGTACTAAAGGTGTTTCAACCCCATAATACTTAACTTTAACACCATCTAATATTCTAGGATTAGCTCTTCCTGCCCTTACATTTGTAAATCTTTTTTCCATATTTTCAATTTGCTTTAACATTCTTTCTTCAGTCAATTTAATTATAGTTTCCATATGTCCTCCCATTTAATTATATATTAATTTTATTTTTTTATCTACATTTTTTAATAACTTCATTTATTACTATTTATTCTCTTATAAAAATTATCTTTAGTCATTACTATATGTCGCATCTTCCACACATAATTAACCCTATATGGAACATATAACTCAACTTTATTTCTACCAATAATAAACGTTGATTTATATATATGATGTATAACACCCTTTAATTCATCCAGATCCGTATTAATTAATTTTGGTTCACTAAAATTAATACCATCAATTGATTCACAATAATATATCTTATATCTTATTAAAAACACAAATACATATTTCCCATCCACATATTGAATCTCACCATGCCATATAAATTTATCAAAATTATTTACTTTTATATCTATCGGTTTACTAAACTCCTTTAAATCCCTACTCTCTACATATCTAATATTACCTTCATAATTTATATACCATATCTTATACAAACCATTATTTTTTACAACAGACATACTCATATATCTTTCTGGTGGATTATCTTTAAATATAACCTCTGGTTCTGACCAATTAATCCCATCTTTTGATGTTTGATAAAGCATATAATTATAGCCATCTCTCTTAACTACACCATCTACCACAGATTTTGTCTTTCTAAAAAAAAGTTCAAAATGATCTTTATCATATAACATAAAAGGGTCTGAATAATATGCATCATCTCTATAAGGATTTGGATATCCACTTACAGGATTCTTTATTCCACTTGGTTCAATAAATTTACTTCCATCATTAGATACAAGAATAGAAGGATTTTCATAATAAGCATCATTAAATGGATATGGTGTTGCAACCATCCAATATTTATAACCACTAACACCATTTTTAAAATACAGTACCTTAGGATGAGTTACCTCACCAGAATTTTCATACGTTGGTATAGGTATCCATTCACTTAACTCCTTCACATCTTCAACTTCTATTATTGGTTTAATATCATAATCTATTTTTGGACCAGTATAAATAGTCGTTGGATAATTTATATAAGCATAAAAACCAACTATCAAAAACACAAGACAGATAGTACCTGTTACCACTTTCTTTAACATATCTTACTCACCTAAATATATTGTAACACAAAAATCAAATTATTAAAATTTAAAAAAGAACTAATTATTTAGTTCCTTATAAAAATTATCCAAAGTCATTACCTTATGATACATCTTCCATCTTCCATTTACCTTATATGGAATATATAATTCAATTCCATTTCCTCTTAAAATAAATGTAGTTTTATATATATAATTATATGTTCCCTTTAACTCATCTAAATTAGTATTAATTAATTTCGGTTCATCAAAATTAATTCCATTTTTTGATTCAGTATAATATAAATAATTATTTCTAGTCATAAATATCAAATAATATTTACCACCCTTATATTGAATCTCACTATGCCACACACCTTTATCAAAATTCTTTATTTTTACATCTAGTGGTTTATTAAATTTCTTTAAATCATTAGATTCAATATACTTCATATTACAATCATAATTTGTATACCATATCTTATATAAATTACGTGTTTTAATAACAGATGGACTCATATATCTCTCATAAGAATCGTTTCGTAAAATTATTTTTTTACTAAACCACTTTATTCCATTTATAGATTCCATATGATATAGGTAATTATACCCATTACTAATATATTTACCATTTTCTATCGAACCAGTTTTCCTATAAAACAATTCAAAATGATCTTTATAATATAATATAAATGGATCAGAATAATAAGTATCATTTTTTTTAATAGAAGGATATCCACTTATTGGATTTTTTATTCCTTTTGGTTCAATAAAATTAGTTCCATCATTAGACACTACTACAGATGGATTTTCTAAATAAGTATCATTATTTTCATATGGTGTTGCAACCATCCAATACTTATAACCATTAAATCCATCTTTAAAATACAATATTTTTGGATGTGTTACCTCATTAGCACCATCATAGGTTGGAATAGTTATCCATTCACTCACTTCATTAACTTCTTCCTCTTTTATTATTGGTTTATCTGTATTAGGTGAATCTATAGTAACTTGTACTTCCATAAATATATACATTACTATAGATAATAAAATTAACCCAATAATCCCACTTATTTTTTTTACCATATACTCCACCAGTGTATTAAAACACTATTTCCTTTTTTCATATCTTTTAATTATTTCATCTACTATTTTCTTACTAGCAAAACCATCTCCATATGGATTAGATGCATGACTCATTTTTTCATATTCTTTTTTATCAGTTAGTAATTTTTTTGCTTCTTTATATATTGTTTCTTCATCTGTACCAACCAATTTTAAAGTTCCTGCAGTAATTCCCTCAGGTCTTTCTGTTGTGTCACGAAGTACTAAAACTGGTTTACCAAGTGATGGTGCTTCTTCTTGAACTCCACCACTATCGGACATTATCATATAACACTTATTTATATAATTATGAAAGTCAAATACTTCTAATGGTTCAATCAACTTAATTCTATCACATCTATCAAATATTTCATTAGCGACTTCCCTTACCTTAGGATTCATATGTATTGGATATATAACTTTGACATCATCAAATTCATTTACTATTCTTTTAATTGCTTTAAATATATGTCGCATTGGATCACCCAAATTTTCTCTTCTATGAGCAGTAACTAGAATAAATTTTTCATTATCTTTGATCCAATCCAAAACTTCATTACTATAATCTTCTCTTATTGTATATTTCATAGCATCAATCGCTGTATTGCCTGTAACATATATTTTATTCTCATCTATATTTTCATTAATTAAATTATTTTTACTTAAATCTGTAGGTGCAAAATACATATCTGTCATACAGTCAACCATTTGCCTATTCATCTCTTCTGGATATGGACTATATTTATCATTTGTTCTAAGTCCTGCTTCTACATGGCCAATTGCTGTTTGATTATAAAAAGCTGCTAAAGCACCTGCAAAAGTAGTTGTAGTATCACCATGTACCAAAACAATGTCAGGTTTACATTCTTTAATAACTTTTTCTAAACCAGTTAATGCTCTTGTAGTAATATCACCTAATGTTTGACCGGATTTCATAATGTTTAAATCATAGTCAGGTTTTATATCAAATGTTTCTAGAACTTGGTCTAACATTTCTCTATGTTGAGCGGTAACACACACAATACTTTCTATTTCTTTTCTTTTTTCTAATTCCTTAACCAAAGGAGCCATCTTAATAGCTTCTGGTCTTGTTCCAAATATACTCATAACTTTAATCATAATTACCTCTTACTTCTAAATAAAAATTTAACATTATATTTAAAAAATCTCTTTAACCTCTTTGGTTCACAAATTATTCTATATAACCACTCTAACTTAAGTTTAATAAATAACCTAGGTGCCCTTTTCTTAGTACCACTTAATACATCAAATGAACCCCCAACTCCAATAAAAATACCTTTTTTAAATTTATTATAATATTTACCAATTAATTTCTCCTGATATGGAATACCAAGAGCAACAAAAAGAATATCTGGTTTTAACTTAATAATTTCTTCCATTTTTCTATTCTTATCTTTTACATAACCATTAGAATATCCTAATAATGAAATATTTTTATAATCACTACAAATCCTATTATATAATGTAGATACTACTTCTTCTTTAGCACCTAATAAATAAATAGACATTTTTTTATCATTTGCAAATTTTAATAAATCTACCATTAAATCAACACCAGTAATTCTATCATTTATTTTATTTCCAATCCTATTACACGCATGAACAACAGAAACACCATCAGGTACTAAAATATATTCCTTATTATTAATTATTTCTTTTACTATTTTATCTTCCTCACTCAAAATAATAGTTTCTGGATTAACTGTAATAATAAAACTTTTATTTCTTCTCTCTAATAAACTTAATAAACTATTAATATCTTTATTGTATATTCTTTTCAATATTTTTTTCATTCCACTCACCCAAAACTTTATCTATAAATTTATACCATTTTTTCTCTACATTACTACACATATAATTAGTAGAATACTTATAACATTCACTCCCCATATCTTTTAATTTATTTTTATCATTTAATAAATTAAGTATACTATAAGCCATTTTATTCTTATCTCTATTTTCAATTAAATATCCACAATTATCTTTAATAATTTCAAGAGCACCCAACGCACTATCAAATGCAATACATGGAATTTTATAACTCATCGCCTCTAAAAGAACTAATCCAAAAGATTCATAATACGAAGTCATTACAAGTATTGATGACTTTTTATAACAAGATATTAATTCTTTATCATTTAAAAAACCAACTAATTTAATATATTTATCTAACTTTTTCTTCTTAATCCTATTAGAAATATCCCTCTTTAAAGATCCATCACCTGCTATTATTAATCTTGCATTTTTATTGCTATTTATTACTAACTCAAATACATCTATTAAATCACTAAAACCCTTTTCTTTTTCTAATCTACCTACAGCTATAACCGTATTATTAACAGATTTAGAAAAATCATTTGTATCATTAATAGATTGTGGTATATAAAAAACATTTACATTCTTAAATAATCTTTTATAATCATCCTCTAAATACTTACTTGCAGGTATTAAATAATCTATATTCTTTAATGATCTATAAAGCTTATTAATATATCTTTTGTTATTATTATGATACACATGCTCCTCTGCTATTTTAACATTACTATCTCCATACAAATTTAATAATTTTGTAAACTCATATCTAGTTGAAATTATTACTTTCGCATTTGTATTTAATATATAATCTTTAACCAACTTCTTTTTTAAATACAATATTTTTAACGATTTAAATCCTTCTTTAAATATCTTATATATATCTTTACTATGAAACACATCTAAAAACTCTTTCTTATTTGGTTTTATATTACTCAAATAAATAAGTTTTACATTCTTATTTAATTTATATGATATATCCTTACTTATCTTATATAATGATACTATCTCAACATCATAATACTTTGATATCATATTTGCTTGATTAACTATACTTCTTTCTATTCCACCATATCCCATATGTAATGATAATATTGATACTTTGTTTTTTAGTTTAATACTTTTAAAACACTTACTTTCATTTATTATTAATAATAAATATAATATTAAATAAATAGAAACAGCTGGAGAAAAAAATGTATGCCCAGATAAACAAGATATTCCAATTCCAAGCAATATCATAAGTATATAATAACTCTGATAAACAGTCATTTTGTTTTTACTTTTTATCATTAAAACTAAAGTAACAATTAGTGGATAAAACATTATAATTAAACTTATCATTCCATAATGAAAATATCCATCTAAAATATCTATTTCTATCAACTTAGAAATATTCTCATCATCAATATTGCTAGTATTAGAAAAACCCATTCCAAACAAAGTATTTGCTAAAGCTTTATTATCCTTATATATACTTACAGTATTTGCTAAATATACATTTCTACTACTTAATAATGATTTAAATATTACATTAAATTTGCTACTCCCATAAAACTTATCTATTTGATGCATTATTTCGCCTATTTCCTCCGTCTTTTTCTTATCAACTTTTATTTCTCCCTTAGGTACATAGTTTTTCTTTAACGAATATTTATAATTATTATATGCAAAAGAATTCAATGACAATATAATTGTAAAAATCAATAAAACAAGCGATATTACTTTACCCCTCTTATTTCCATATAAAAGATAATAAATAAAAGCCAAAAACGAAACACCTAAAATGCCTATTGTAGCAACTTTAGTACCAATAGTAAGTATTGTATAAATAATTAACAAAGATACTAAAAAAGTATATTTCTTATCTTTTATAAATAAATACATTGCAGGTGATAATAAAATCATAATATTTGCTATTTCATTACCTGAATAAAAAAATCCAATATATCCCTTCAACTTTTCTGGATATGTATTATAAGAAATTCCCAAAATAAATGGTATAAACAATAAAATAGTATATATTATAAGTGATATTTTAAAAATATTATGCATCTCATTTTTATTAAAATGATATTCATCAAAATAACATAATAATCCAAGAAAAATATTAGGAAAGTAAAATAATTTAAATAAATATTTAACTTCATCAAATATATACTTAATATTTAATAATTCACTTTTAAACATAAAATAAAAGAAAATATATATAAAGAAAAATATATATGAATAAATTGCTAACTTTTTATACTTAGAAGTAGTTTTAAAAGTATAAAAAAACATAAATATCATAAAAATACCTTTTACAATTATACCTGGTGTATAAATAATATCACTATTTCTTGTAAATAACGCTGTTATTAAATCAAGAAATGGAAAAAGTATTATTAAAGTATTTATTGTTTTTCTATTTTGCATACAGATACCTCACTTAAAAAGCTTCCTAAAAACTCTTTTACCTGTATATATTATACCATAATCTTTTATATATTGAATTACTTTTTTTATTCCATTTTTAGGAGCTTTAATAGGTTTTTTACTATATAAATTCTTATCAATTAAAATACATTTATCTATACAATAAACCTTTGCATCATTATAAGGAGTTGTATTCAAAAACTCTGCTTCCTTATAATAAAAATCATACAAACTTCCCTCTAATTTTATTTTTTCATTATCACCTATATCATTTATCATATCAATATAAAGTTTATTACCCTCACTAAGCATCTTATCACTCACATTAGTTGTTTGCAGTGAATGCAATCTTGTTAAAGTATTTATACCCTTCATATGAATAAATTCATACTTCTTTATCATCTTAAACCACAAAGCATAATCTTGAGTACACCTTAAATTATCATCAAAAAAGCCACAGTCATAAAAACACTTCTTAGGTATTAACATAGTAATACCATTAATACATCCCCTTAACAAAGAATAAATTGGCTTTTTTAAAAGCATATCACTATCAAGTATTACTGGTTCTCCAATAATATTTCCATCTTTATTTATACAACTATAATCAGAATATAAAATAACATCATATTTTTCTATTTTATTCAAATAATTTATTTGTTCTTTTATTTTATTAGGCAAATATAAATCATCATGACTTAACCAAGAAAAATATTCTCCATTCATTTTTTTTATTCCTAGATTAAGAGCAGTTGATACCCCACCATTTTCCTTTTTAAAATACCTAATCCTGCTTCCATAACTCTTACATATCTCATCAGTTTTATCTGAAGAACCATCATTAACAACAATTACTTCAAAATTTTTATATGTTTGTGCTAGTGCACTATCAATTGCTTCTTTTATATACATTTCACCATTATATACTGGTATTATTATACTTACTTTTGGATTTTTCATTTCTTACCTCTTATTCTAGTATTAAAATTTCTTATAGGTGCAGTTACTTTCCAACTTTTTGAATTTATTATTCTATTTATTTTATCATTCAATTCACTATTTTGCTTTATTACTTCATTTAATTCAACATTAGTATCATCATACATTTTTTTCATTTTTTCATATTCACTAGTAATATCATTTAATCTATCACTTAATTCATTATTTTTAGAACTCAAATTCAAAATAGAATTACTAAGTTCATTTATTCTAATACTTAATTCACTAACTTTCTGTTCTTTTGTTATTAGCTCACCACTAAATTTATCGACTTTAACTAATGCATCAAAACATTCATTAGTTATATTTTTTTCTGTATTAAATGCATTTTTTAACCAATATATAGCATTTATTCTTAATTTCCATATTCTTTTATTTATTTTTTCATAATTCAATTTATCTAATTTTGATAAATCTGTTATCTCATCAATTGAATAAAACATTCTTCTAGATATATCATAACTAATGTTTTCAATTATACTTTTAAAACGACTATAAGAAGCAGAAGCATTACCTATACAAATAAATTCTTTATTATATAGTAATGAAAACAAAACTCCATGATAAGAATCAGTTATAACAAAATCAGAATTTTTAATACCACTTAACCATTTACCAATAGAATTATATTTAAATACTGTACCAAATGGAAATTTTTCATTATAACCTTTAATATTTAATATTTCTTTATTATTAAACAATTCTTTTAAATGTATACTATTACAAATTTCTTCATCAAATAAACAATAAACGGCAACATAACCTTTTTTATTGTTTTCTTCGTATATTTTCTCATAATCTCTTACAGTTAATAAAATAGTAGGATCAATCGTAACCACTGAGTTTATATTAAATTTATCTTTCAATATTTTTTTGCCATCATTTTCACGAACAGATATTGAATTGAATTTTTTTAATAATAATTTAATAGACTTACTTTCTTCTTCCGTACCTTCAAATTCATTTTTTCCAAAACTTGCAGCATAAGAAATTATGCTTTTATCAAAATCTACAAAGTCAAAAAAATAAGCATACATATTACTGCCAGTAATAACTTTTCTCCAAACTTGGTCACTGCCAACAACAAATTTATTAAAATATTTATTTAACACTTTTAAATCCTCTTTATTTCTAAATCTTGGTGTCATATTTAAATATTTATTTCTAAACTTTATAAATCCAATAGTTCTATATCTCTCAATTGGTTTTAAATCATCAAAAGGATCAAAATTAATTATATATGGATTATATCCTATTCTTCTTATTATCTCACTTAAAGAATAAGCAACTAAATTAGCGCCATAATTATAATTTTCATAATAAAAATTCAAAATTGCAACGCCATTTTTATCTTCCTTTAATCCATTTAATTCACTTAAATTATATAATATTTCACCAATTATATTTTCTTTATTAATATTATAATTTTTATAATTATAATGAGCCAAACCAGAATGAATTAATGGATAATTACAATTAATTGTTTCATTTAAATCAACATTTGGCAATTCTATTAATTTATTTTTTATAAGCTCATACACTTTTTTTCCTTTTAATGTATTTATAATCATATTTGTTATACCATTATAATTATCATTATTTGGATAACCCCAATAATCACCAAGTGTAAAATCACTTAATTGTCTAAATCTCGTATATTTGCAATCATAGCAGCCATCACTTAAAATCATGCATCTTAAAAATGCTTGACAATAAGGATTATCATAAACAGTTGTATCTATTTTTTTACCATTAGCAAAAGTAATTATTGTATGAGGATTAGTCCAACCAAGATTTTTATTCCGAAATTCTACATTTACTATATCACTATTATATTCTTTCTTTAATTGAATCAAATATTTTTTCCACAAATAATCGGATGGTGAACCATGACAAATTAAATCAACAGTATATAAATTCTCATAATCTTTTATTAAAAAAGATTTTAATGCAGATATTTGACATGGTACGCCAGAGAATAATACCATTTTCTTTTTATCTAAATCTTCTTTTACTTTCAAAAAAATATTATTTAAATCTGACAATACATATTTACTACCTTTTAAATTAATTAAATCTTTTTCATTATCTATTCTAATATGCTTTACATTAAATTTTTCATCAAAACTGGCGCCATAAATAGTACCTTTATTTTCTAAAATATACTTTGCAATAATAGGAAAAACAGCTCCTGAAGTAGAAGTATTTAAATCTTTATTATTACTTGTAAGCACTGGTAAAACACTTATGTCATGATGCTGTAAACTTTTAATTGCAGGACAAACTTTAAGACATTTACCACACTTAATACACTTTTCTTTATCAATTCTTGGCACATAAAATCCTCGTTTATTTAATTTATAAGTTATTGCTTCCACAGGACATACCAATTTACAAGTTTTACATGACATACACTCTTTTACCACACTTACATTTTTATTCATAAACTATCTCCTCTTTATTTTATAATAAACTTTCTTTATAAACCCATTTGACCTTAATTTTTGTTTTATCTTTTGAAAAGAAGTTATTTTAATATAACAATGTCCATCAACAATACTAGAATATATTTTATCATTAACTTTATTTATAACATATAAATACTTTGGATTCGAATAGTCGATATTTTCAATAATACCTTTCTCTAAATATTTTTTTATCGCATTTAAATATAATTCATAATCTTTTTCGTTAATACTTTTATTATTTGATTCTTCTAGTTTATTTTTATTTACCTCATAATATAATTCTTTCAGTTTGAAATTATAATTATCATAATTATAATATTTTTCACAATACTGTCTGCCTAATTTACCCCTTCTAACCCTTTCTTCATCATTAATAACCAATTCTTTTATTGCATTTTTAAGTTCAAAAGCATTTCTATCTTCCACTAAATATCCACATTTAGGAGCAAAAGTAATAGAAGGAAGAGCAGTATTATTAAATATAATTACTGGTTTTTCACAAGCCATTGCTTCTACTGCCATCATTCCAAAAGATTCACCTTTTGAAGGCATTAAAAATATATCACAAGCATTCATCGCACCTATTACTTCATTTTCTTTTATATTTCCTAAATCAACTACTTTATATTTATCACCTAAATTTTTAAATAAACCAACTTCATTACAAGTAAGTATACCTATTTTTTTATCAACATTAAGCATTTTTAATGCTTCTATTACATATTCAGTTCCCTTAAATTCCATTTGTGCCCTTAAGAAAAGCACTATATCATTTTTATTAAAACCATATTTTTCTTTTAATTCATTTTGTTTATTTTCATTTTTATATTTACCTAAATCAACACCAAAAGGAATTAAATGTAATCTTACATTTTCTCCAAATATTGGTGATAATTTAACATTATCATACATCCATTTTGAAGACACAACTACATCTATATTTGAATTATGAAATACTTCTTTTTTAATATTCCACATATTCTTACAATTATCCTTTGTAAAAGGAAACAAATTATCTAAATTATTACATTTATTACAACCACTAATCCATTTATTACAATCATAAAAATGTACACATCTGCCTGTTAAAAACCAAGGATCATGTAAAGATAACACCACATGTTTTTCTCTACTAATATCTATAAGTGAAGGAATAGATAATTTTGTATTATGAAACATATGAAAGTGAATAATATCCGCTTCCTTATATTCTTTCATCTGCTTTAAAGCAGGAGTTGTAATAGATAATAAATTATGAATTGATACTTTTTCTTCAAATGAATTTAATTTATCATAAATAAGCATTTCTTTATTATTAAGTAACTTTATAACGTTATCACAAGAGGATTGTTTTTCAATAACAACTTGTTTAACATTTATATCATCACTATTCAACTCATTTATAAGATTAAACCCATTAAATGTTCTACCTACTAAGTCAATATTGTTTACTTCTAATACTTTTAACATATATCTCCATTATTGAAATTTTATTTTTTTATTCAATTCTTTTATTATCTCACTATCACTTTCTAACATATAACCCTTAACTTTTTTTCTAAATGACAATGGCAATTTCCTATATGCACATCTAGCAAATGATGGTCTCTTTGGTAATTTCTTTTTAACGTTACCATCTTCATTAGATTCTTGAATTTGAGCTTCATATGGCATATATTGTTTTAATTGATTAATTACCAAGTCACTTTCTTCGTTAAATTGATAATTATTAATTACATCTTTGTATATTTCTATCATAGAATTTATATATTTTTCTTTATTATATTTTTCTACTACCAATTTTCTGCACTCTTTACCCCTTTTACTTAATTCCTTTTTATTAGATAATAATCTTTTTAGCTCATCATAAAAGTTTGCCTCATCCACTGATAAGCCATATTTAGGAGCTTCAATTATTTCCGGAAGTGCAGAACCAGCACTATTTATAGTCAAAACTGGTTTTTCACAAGCCATTGCCTCTATTGCCATCATTCCAAACGACTCATACCTTGAAGGCATTAAAAACAAATCACAAGCTTGATATAATTTAAGTAATAATTGATCATTCCTTAACCAACCATATTCCCTTACATCATATTTACCATACAATCCAGCCAATTGTTTTATATCACCTACAACTAAAAGAGTAATATTTTTATTATTTATTTTTTCAAGTGCCTTTTTGATTATATCAGTTCCTTTAAAACTACCCGAATCTGCTCTAAACATCACAACTATATTATCTTTAGGAATTTCTAATTCTTCCCTTAATTTATTCATATCTTTTGTGGGCATAAATTTATTGGTATCTATTCCAAAAGGTAATTTATATACTTTTTTTCCTTTCCAAATAGGTGATTTTTCAACTCTACTTTTCATCCAATCTGACGCAACTATAACAGAAATTTGAGAATTTTGTATAGCCACCTTATTAATCTCAAAATTTAGTGAAGAGTAATCTTTATCTAAAGGAAATAACTCATTTAAATATGGACAATCATGGCAAATGTTTTTCCAATTATTACAATCAAAATGATGCACACAATGTCCTCCTAAAAAATATGCATCATGCAAAGTAATTACACATGGTTTTAATCTTGTAATTATTGGCATATAATTTAAATCTATAATATTATGTATTAAATGAAAATGTACAATATCAGTTTCATAAAACAATTTGTTTTTAATAAATTCTTTAGTTGCATTTTTTCCAAAAAAATCAAATGGATATGTATTTATATCGTCTGATTCCTTATGTAACACAATTTGATTTGATAATACACCTTTTTCCCTCAAATACTTATGTAAATCATGACCATTAAACTTATTTCCAACAAGATCATATGATGAGACCTGCAAATTCTTTAATACTAAAAAACTTATATAGTCATATGCCTTATCATAACCTGCTGCATTGAAAAATTCCAACATATCTTCATAAAATTTTAATTTTGTTGGTGCTAACATTTTAAAATCATCATCAGAAAATCCTTCAATAATCTTTATAAATAATTCGCTATACTCTATTGAACCCTTTGCCTTACTTCTTCTTCCTTGTCTGTTTGAAGAATCCCTCGCAGTCACTAGCACTTCTGGTATTAATTTGTGTGGAAATTTAGAAAATGCTCTATAAAAAAATTCAAAATCTTGTGCTACCAAAGATGTTTCATCAAACAATCCACACTCTTCAAAACATTTTTTTGGTATCAATAAAGTACATCCATGAGTTTGATTATATATAATAGGATGCAACATACATTTTTCTCTAGGTGGATATTCTTTTATATGGTTCATATACTTTGTTTCATATATTTTTTCATATTTTTCATTAATACCATCCAAATCAGTCATCATAATAGTATTTTTATTTTTTAATTTTGATAATTCTTCTACTTGTCTTTTAATTTTGTCAGGATAATATTGATCATCATGGCTTAGCCAAGAAAAGTAATCGCCTTTCATATTTTTAATTCCTAAATTTAAAGCAGTAGAAGTCCCACCATTTTTCTTAGAAAAATATCTTATAGAATCACCATATGATTTAGCAACATCTTCAGTTTTATCTGAAGAACCATCATTAACAACAATTACTTCTATATTTTTATAAGTTTGATTTAATGCACTATCTATTGCTTCTTTTAAATAATTCTCTCCATTGTATACTGGAATTACTATAGATACTAATGGATTGAATTTATCTTCCTTTTTTTTCATAACTACTCACTCCTAATTAAACTAATATTTTCTCCATACAGTTCTATTTATATATCCTGTATAACTCATTATTATTTTCACTACTTTAGCACCAACATGATCAACATCATAATCATTAACTATGTGTGGTTTTTGCTCTTCTGATGTTACAACCTTTATTGAATCTATTATATCTTTTGAATCAACACCACTCATTATTAAAGTTCCTTCATCCATGCCCTCAGGTCTTTCATGTGCTTGTCTTATTGTTATTGCAGGAAATCCCATTATAGAAGATTCCTCTGTAATTGTACCACTATCAGAAACCACACAAAATGCATTCTTTTGAAGTTTATTATAATCATTAAAACCAAGTGGTTTCATATATTTTACAAGTTCATTAAATTTAATATTTTGTTCTTCAATCTTTTTTCTTGTCCTTGGATGAGCACTAAAAATAATAGGCATTTTATAAGTTTCTGCTATAACATTTATTGCATTCATAAGAGATTCAAAATTCTTAGGATTATCTACATTTTCCTCTCTATGTAAACTTAAAACAAAATACTTATTTTTCTCAATATTCAATCTTTTTAACACATCACTTGCTTCAATATCTTTCATATTATCATTTAATACTTCTTTCATACTAGACCCAACTTTAATTATAGTTTCTGGTCTAATACCCTCCGCTATTAAATATCTTCTCGCATGTTCAGTAAGCGTCAAATTAATATCACTTAAATGATCTAGTACTTTTCTATTTAATTCTTCAGGAACTCTTTCATCAAAGCATCTATTACCTGCTTCCATATGAAATACAGGTATTTTATTTCTTTTAGCAGATATAACTGCCAAGCAAGAATTAGTATCACCATATAGTAACACTGCATCTGGTTTATGCTTTTTAAATAACTCATCAGATTTAATAATTACATTTCCAATTGTTTCTGCTGCATTTTCACCAGCCGCATTCATATAAACATCTGGATTTCTTAAACCCAAATCCTTAAAAAATACTTCATTTAATTCATAATCATAATTTTGACCTGTATGAACTAAAATATGTTCTGTATATTTATCTAATTCTTTAATTGTACTAGCAAGCTTTATTATCTCAGGTCTAGTACCCACTATTGTCATTACTTTCATATTCTTACCTCTTATTTATATAAATCACTATGATCATCTACCCATTTTTTCATTTCATATACCATCTCTTTATATGACGGAATATTAAAATCAAATGATTTATTAGTTCTTACTAAAGTTTTTTCACTAACTACATTTTCATTTTTATTTATAACTATATCTTTATTAAATGCCTCTTTAAACAAAGATATCAAATCATATTTAGATATAAAATCATTATTAACTACATGATGAAATCCAGTTAAATTATTATCTATTGCTTTTTTCATACATTTTGCAAGTTCAATAGTTGTTACCCCAGTCCATATAACCTTAGTATAGCCACCAACTTCACCTTTTTGATTCATAAACCACTGAAATAATCCAATACCATTTGGATTAGTATCAGGTCCAACAATAGATGTTCTTAAAGTAATACTCCTATTATTTACAACTTCTCCAAGTGCCTTACTTCTTCCATAAAATGAAGTAGCATCTGGTAATGCATCTTCATCATATTTTCCCTTTTTTCCATCAAATACACAATCTGTACTTACATGTATAAATTTAAAATTATATTTTTCACTCAATGAATCAACATAATGAGGTAACAAACTATTAAGTTTAACAGCAAGAACTTTGTTATCTTCTGCAACTTGATTTAATATACCTATACAATTTATTAACACTTCTGGTTTATATTCCTTAACTATATTCTCAAGTTCATCTTGATTTTTATAAGCATCATAAACTATACCATTACCTCTTATATCAGTTCCGAATACATCTTCACCAATACTCTTAAAGTATTCATATACTACATGCCCTAACATTCCATTTCTTCCAAGTACTAAAATTCTCATTCTTCTATTTCTCCCATTTTCTTAAGAAGATCAACCATTCCATCAACGTCTAATTGATGAGTATTATTTGATGTATAAGATTCAAACTTTTTAACTTGTCCATCCATTTCAGTATAGAACTTATCATAATTAAGATCTCTATTATCCATAGGTATTCTAAAATAATTACCCATATCTTCTGCCTTAGTCATTTCTTCTCTAGTAACTAATACTTCATGATCTTTTTCTCCATGTCTAGTACCAATTATTTTTATTTCTGCATCACTATTTTTATATTTCTTTACTGCTTCTGCTAATGTTTGTATAGTTGCTCCTGGTGCCTTTTGTACAAATAAATCTCCTTGATTTCCATGTTCAAACGCATACATTACAAGTTTAACTGCATCCTCTAATGTCATCATATATCTAGTCATATTAGGATCTGTTACTGTTAATGGCTTTTTATCTTTTATAAGCTTATAAAATAATGGTATAACAGAACCTCTTGATCCCATAACATTACCATACCTAGTTAAACATATAGTAGTTTTCGCATTTTCACCCAACATTCTTGCTTTAGCAATAATTATCTTTTCCATAAGTGCTTTACTCATACCCATAGCATTTATTGGATATGCAGCTTTATCTGTACTTAAACATACTATTTTCTTAACACTATGTTTTACAGCACATTCCAAAACATTATAAGAACCAAAAACATTTGTCTTTGCAGCTTCTATTGGAAAAAATTCACAACTTGGAACTTGTTTTAAAGCAGCAGCATGAAATATATAATCAACACCATCCATTACATTATCAAGCGTAGTTATATCTCTAACATCACCAATAAAAAACTTTAATTTAGGATTGTTATATCTTTTCCTCATATCATCTTGTTTTTTCTCATCTCTAGAAAAAATTCTAATTTCTTTTAAATCTGAATCAAGAAACATTTGTAACACTTTATTTCCAAATGATCCTGTTCCTCCTGTTATTAATAATACTTTGTCTTTAAACATTATTTCTACCTCCCTTGACAAACTTATCTCTCACAGAACACACCCTATTAGCAAACTTAAATCTTTTCCTATTTACAATTTCATTATAATTACTTACAATCAATTCTTTTTCTGCTAATAATCTCTCGCATTCTTTTTCTTGATTTAATATTACATCATTCTTTTCATTTAATTCTTTATCTTTTTGTAATAGATTACTTTTCATCTGTTCTAATTCATTTCTAGTATTATTTAAATCTAAAGTAATGCTTTCCAATTCCTGATTTAAATGCATATTCTTTTCCATTTCTAAATTAACACTTACATCACAATTATCAAATTTACTCTGTAGTCCCTTTATAACTTCATCTTGATCAACTATTGTTCTAAATGTTTGTTCAGCACCAAAGATTTGTACTAATTTCTCATCCATATTTTTCATTTCTTTAACGGCTATATCAATAGACATTTTTAAATATACATCTATCTCATCATTGCTTATATTGTATCTTTTAAATAATTCCTCTTTAGTAAATAGCAAATCAAAACGTTTTACCCACTCAAATAAATAATTTATTGAAAAATACAACATATACTTTTGTGGAATATCATACTTACTAACCCATTCCTGATTAATTATTACATATTCATTTTTACATTTTATAATATTTGAAAAATGTAAATCAATTAAGCCCAACTTTAATATATTTATTTTTCTCTTATTAAAATACTTCTCTTCATCTTCGTTTATAAATTTCGAAATATTTCCAAAATAAGATATAGAATCCATTATTTTTTTATAATTATCTATTTCTTGTAATATACCTTTCTTATCTTTCTTTAATGTCAATTGATAAATATATTCACACAAACATATACCATTTACATACTTACTATAAAATCTATTATTCTTTCTATAAATTAGAGATGTTTTAAGTCCCAACTTGCCTAAATTAATTTGATTTTCAGCCACTTCTTGTAAATGTACCTTGCCACCTATCATACTTTGGATACTTATATATTTCATTTTTACTATTTTGAATAGTATATAACTGATATGGTTCACTTCTATACCAACTCGTTTTTGCAAAAACAACATCACTAAAACTAGTTCTATCGTTACCAATTTCTACTAAAAAAGAATTAGAAAAGAAACCAAACATGTTATTAGTTAACAGCCCATCTAACGCTACTCTATAATCATAATTATATGTTTGTAATCCGTGATTATAATATAGCAAAGTACTTAACTCCGTATGAAGTGGTAACCGTTCATCTGTATATACAACATATGGCATTTTATAATCAGGAAATGGATAATAAAACTTGCTATACTTTATTCCACTTTCTTTAAATATATCAAGTAATTCCTGTTTACCTAAAGTTTGTATATCTTCATCTTCATACCCAATAATACCTAAATACTTTTCAGGATAATGATCTTCCATAGAACCAGCCCAATATTTAATACCATATCTGTTTTCTATGGCTATTAATATAATTCCTGATGGTTTTAATAATTTTTTTAAATTATTTAAGAAATAAACAAACGAATTATTTGAATCACTAAATCTCTTTGCATATTCAAAGACACCTATAAGAACAATATAATCAAACTTCTCCTTGAATTTTACTTTGTTTAGGTTACCAACTATCACCTCTAAATTTTTACTATCCTTATGCCTATAATAAATATTCTCTGCTCTTCTTTTTGAATATTCACACGAAACAACCTTTTTGCTTTTTTTTAAAAGTGCACCTGTTATTGCACCTAAGCCACCACCAACCTCTAGAATTGTACAATCTTTTTTAAATGGATACCAATTAATAATATTTTCTCTCACATCAGTTGTAGAATAAAAATACCCCATATCATACTTATCCGGTTTAGAACCTTTTTTATACATTTCAAGCATTTTCTCTTCAATTAAACCACTATTATATAATTCAGCATCCTCTAGATAATCATAATTTATACTTGCCATACCAAAATATCCTTTCATACACACATTCTTATTTTAACATATTTTTTTATTTAATCATAATAAAAAATAGCAAAAAGCTATTTATTTTTCTTTTTGACTCTGTAAATACTTATTGCAAACCTCTTCTGGTTCTCCATCCATTATCATCTTCCCATGTTCTAACCATATAACTCTATCACACAACTTCCTAATTTGACTAATTGAATGAGATACAAATAAAACCGTTGTTCCTCCACCTATCATTTCCTGCATCTTTTTACTACTTTTTTCTTGAAATGCTGCATCACCTACTGATAGTATCTCATCAACAATTAATATATCTGGTTCAACCACTGTTGCTATAGAAAATGCTAATCTTGCCATCATACCTGATGAAAAGTTTTTAACTGGAACATCCAAAAAATCACTTAATTCCGAAAATTCAACTATTTCATCGAACTTAGAACTTATAAATTCCTTTGAATATCCCATTACTGCACCATTCAAATATATATTCTCTCTTGCAGTAAGTTCCATATCAAATCCAGCACCAAGTTCAAGCATTGGGCAAATTTTACCTAAACATGTTACAACCCCACTAGTTGGTTTCATAACACCAGCAACAACTTTTAATAACGTACTCTTTCCCGCACCATTACTTCCAACAAGTCCAACTACTTCACCTTTTTTCACTTCAAAACTAAGATCTTTCAAAGCCCAAAAATAACTTTTCTTTTTTTTCTTAAAACTCAAAAAACTAATAAATAATTTTTTTAAAGAAAAGTTTTTATCAATACCTAAATTAAATTTCATAGAAACATTCTTAATACTTATCATAAATGTCCTCCTATATATAATAGATAAACTTATCTTGATTTTTTCTAAATACTATTGTTCCAATTAAAAGGGCAATAATTGCATATCCTGCACAAAATAACCAAGATTCCAAACTTGGAACTCTATTAAATAATATTATCTCTCTTGCAAAATTTATATATTGATAAAGAGGATTAAACTTCATAACAGTCATTAGTTTAACTGGTAATATACTTATATCATACATTATAGGAGTTAAATAAGTCCACGCAAGTACCACTATACCCCATATATAAAATATGTCTCTTAAAAATACTGAAATCGCTGATAAGAAAAATCCAAAGCCAATACAAAAAATTAATAACATTAAAAAGCAATATGGAAGTAATAAATGATGGATATTTAATCCAGTTCCAGTTAATAATATAACAGCATATAAAGGTATTAATGTAATTAAAAAATTAATTCCTGAAAACAAACATTTTGATAAAGGAAATATATATTTAGGTATATATACTTTATTTATAAGTCCCATATTACCAACAACGGAAGGCATTGCTTGATTAGTCGCATCACTAAAAAAGTTAAATAATACAAGTCCAGTTTGTAAATAACATAAATAATTAACACCAGGCATACTTGCTTTAAATATATTAGAAAACACAACAGCCATTACAGCCATCATCAAAAGTGGATATAAAACACTCCACAATATACCAAGGGCACTCCTTTGGTACTTAACCTTAAAATCTCTTTTTATTAATTCCTCTAAAAGAAACGTGTATTTTTTTAAATTAAGAAAAATATTTTTAATTTTCATCTATCCATACTTCCTTTTCTATCTTGTTACATAATTATAGCAATTAATTATAACCATGTCTACTTCGATTTTTTTAGATTTTTCTTATCATATATAACATTAGTATTTATAACAAATACAATTACTAAGGCAAGTAAAACCCCATATATTATATATCCTAAATATCTATCTTTTAATACATATACAATAGATGCGATTGCAAAAAGTGTATCTACAAAATAAATAATTAAAACCGTTTGCTTTACAGAAAAATTTCTGTGTAATAATTGATGATGAATGTGAAACTCATCTCCATTTGAAATCGGTTCACCCTTTATAGTTCTTCTAATTATTGCAAACAAAGTATCAAGTATTGGTATTGCAAGAACTAGAAGAGGCACTATTAAAGACGTCATAGTTACATTTTTAAAGCCAAGAAGAGCAACTACTGCTATTATAAATCCCATAAACATACTACCAGAATCTCCAGCAAATATTTTAGCAGGATGAAAATTGTGAACCAAAAAGCCAAGTGTAGAACCAAGCATTACAAAAGTAAGAACAAAATCAAGACCATGTTTACCTTGAATAGTTGCTATTATACCTATTGTTAAAAAATATATTGAACTAATTCCACCAGAAAGTCCATCCAACCCATCAATTAAATTCATACAATTAATACAACCAAGTATAAAAAATATAGTAAGTGGATAAGAAAATATTCCAAAATCCAAATATATTCCAAAAGCACTAACATCTTTTAAAATAATTCCACCATAAATAGCTATTATTAAAGCCGCAATTAACTGTCCAGAAAACTTAACAGATGGTTTTAACTCAACAATATCATCTATTATCCCTGTTATTACTATTATAAAACTTCCAATTAGTATAGAATTCATTTGAGAACTATGCGTTCCAAATAACATATACCCAAAAAGAAATCCCAAAAATATAGCCAAACCACCCATTTTAGGCGTTGGCTTATTATGTTTATGTCTACCCCTAGGAACATCAATAGCTCCCACTTCAATTGCTATTTTTTTAATAAATGGGATTATTAAAGCAACAAAAGTAAAAGGTATAACTATCATTAACAATAATTGCAAAACAATATCTTTATTCATCCTTACACCTACTCTACATCCTTAGTATAACACAAACATCGTACAAAATGAATATTATTTTTTATTATACAAAAATACATCATCATAAAATTTAGACCTAATATTTAATTCATTATTTACATAATCTACTCCATATTCTTCAAATATCGTTTTATCACCAGAATATAAATTAGTACCCAATCCAATTCTATTTGAAGAAATAGAAACATCAAGCGCATTCAAAGTTGTAGGAAATAAATCCATTGTTGAGAATAATCTATCTTTAGTATTTTCACTTTCTCTATCAGAATTCAAAATCAAATCAAAAACGGTTCTTTCATATCCAGATATATTAGTGAAGAAATTAGGATCCATGCTCAAATGATCACCTGCTACAACAACTACTGTATCAGAATAAAAATCCTGCTTTTTAAGCCATTCTATAAAATTAAATAATTGCATACTAGCACACGATATAGAATTTGCATAATTAGAATCATATTTTATTTCACACATTGAATCCGTATAACCATCAATATGATGTGTATCTGCAGTTAATAAAGTAAAATTAAAAGGTTCTCTATTTTTTGATATACTCAATAATTTTTCCTTTGCATATGTATATAATTTCGAATCTTCAAATCCCCACCATACAAAATAGTCACTTGGAATTTTCTTTTCTTTAATTGCAGTATAATAATCATATATTTCATAATTTCCATGCTGAGTATAGTATAAATCTCTTCCAGCAAAAGACGAATCAGATCCCATCATTATATAGTTCTTATAACCATTATCTTTTAATATATCACCCAAACTATATACACCACTTAAAAAAGCAGAATTCTTTCCATACGAATTCCCATTTACTGGAATCCTTAAAGGAAGACCAGATGTTTGAGAAACCATAGCAGCAACTGTCCAACCAGCACCAGGCGTATTAATCGCACCACCATATCTATCCGTATTTGAAAAATGTGTTCCCTCATCTATTAAAGGCATTAGTTCTTCTAACAAGTTTTCTTCTTGAGCACCACCTAAATCTATAGAAAAATACGTTGATTCAAACGATTCAACCATTATATAAATCAAATTTTTCTTCTTTTCCGGAAATGTATAAGTTATATCCATAGGACTAACATAATTTTCCTCTATAAAAGGCGAATCCTTAGATTGATTTTCTAAATACTCTGTAATATTTAGTTGTTTCATATCTGTATAAACTTCAAAAAATAACAGAAATAATAAAAATACATTTACATACTTTAACATTCCTTCATGTGGTAATATTCTTATACTATGTATCTTACTTTTATTCCTTATTCCCCATTTCAAACATACTTGCTTAGAAGAAAAGTTAGTAAAAATCAATAATATCAAAAAACATACCACAACAGTAGTAACTAATGTTGGTATAAGTGCAATAACTATATAACTATTAAATAACCCAGCTTCAACTCCATTCAATGGAACTTTTAAATGAAATACAAGTTCCTCTACCTTTAAACTACCATAAGTTTTAAATGTCCAAATCGTAGTAAAACGTAATAAAAAAATCAAAAAAGCAATTACAAATAATATTATTTTTGCTACAACATTACTTCTTTTTTCTTTTGTTTTCTTTGCTAACTTCTTCATAATTACTAACCTCTACTTCAACAATCATATTTTTTCTCATAAGTAAATATACATATGGAATTAAAACAGCAATAACTGTTGAAATAATAATATATTTTAAACAAAATGAAGCAGAAAACAATTCATCATTAATTAGCTTTGTTTCAAATCCAGTATATACACACACAATAAACAACATAATAAAATTTATTATTAAGTTATAAATACCATAGTTCATAATAAAACTATACAAATTATTCTCTAAAACCTTATTTCTTTCCAAAATACCAAGAGATATAAGCGTGGGAAAAAACAAACATATAAATTGAAACATAACTTTAACCTCCTTAAACATATAAATAGTATAACAAAATAGTTTATTAAAATCTACATAACAATTCTATTTATAAAATAAAAGACACTTAAAAAGTATCTTAAATATATTTTTCTAAATCATCATTATTCCATATCGTAATTCCTAGTTCTTTTGCTTTATCATACTTACTCCCAGGATCAGTTCCTACTATAACAACATCCGTTTTTTTACTTACTGAACCAGATACATTACCCCCAACAGATTCAATTATATTTTTAATTTCATCTCTACTTCTTGATAAAGTACCCGTTATTACAAATGTTTTACCTGTTATATTAGGATTATTTATTTCTTCTTTACCTAAATAATCCATATTTAAGTTATATTTCTTTAACTCATTTATTAATTTTATATTATTCTCATCTTTAAAATAATCAACTATACTATCCGCAATAATACCACCTATATCACGAATATTACTCAAATCCTCTTTTGTACTACTTATAAGATTATCCATAGTTTTATATCTTTTTGCCAAAATCTTTGCTGTTTTTTCTCCAACTTGTCTTATACCCAAACCAAATAATAATCTTTCTAATGAATTATTTTTTGAATTTTCTATTGCATTTAACATATTAGTTACACTTTTTTCTCCATATCCCTCAAGTTCCATTATATCCTTTTTATATTTATTTAAATTATATATATCACTTACTTTTGAAATATATTTTAAATTATATAGATCCTCTATTATACTATCTCCCAATCCATCTATATTCATTGCATTTCTAGATACAAAATGTGATAATTTTTCTATATTTCTTGCTGGACATTTTTCGTTCTTACAATAATAATCTGCCTCATCTTCTTTTTTATACAAATAAGAATTACATATAGGACACTTATCTATCATTTTAAAACTCACTTCAGATCCATCTCTTCTTTCTTTTATTGGACCAAGTACTGCCGGTATAACATCTCCTGCTTTTATAATAGATACAGTATCTCCTATTTTAATATCGTGATCTATTACATATTTCTCATTATGAAGCGTTGCTTTTCTAATAGTTGATCCTTGAACTAAAACTGGTTCAAGAACTGCATTAGGTGTTATTTGACCCGTTCTTCCTACAGTAAATATTATATCAGTTAATTTTGTTAATACTTCTGTTGCTGGAAACTTATAAGCAGTTGCCCATTTAGGATACTTTGCCGTAAATCCAAGCTTTTGTTGCTCAACTACAGAATTATCTTTAATAACTATTCCATCTATTTCATATGGTAATTTACTTCTATTTTTAGTTTGATAATTAATAAATTCCATCACTCCATCAATTCCACCAACTAACTTATTATTTGGATTTGTCTTAAATCCAAGTTTTTTCATAAATTCTAATGCCTCATAATGAGTTGTTATCCCATAATCAAGTGGATTTGGTAAATGATATATAAACGTATCTAACTTTCTACTTGCTGCCACCTTAGAATCCAATTGTCTAATAGAACCCGCTGCAGCATTTCTAGGATTTTGTAAAAGTGGTAATCCATTTTCTTCTCTATTCCTATTAATTTCTTCAAATACACTTTTACTCATATATATTTCACCACGAACCTCTATATCTATCGGCTCATTTATTCTAAGAGGTACAGTTTTAATAGTTTTAACATTATTAGTAATATCCTCACCAACTACACCATCACCTCTTGTAGCAGCACTTACTAATTTACCCTTTTCATATATTAAAGACACTGATAAACCATCTATTTTAAGTTCACAAACATACTCTGGACTAAAACCCTCTTTTCTTATTCTCTCATCAAAAGCCCTTATTTCGCTTTCATTAAATACATTACTAAGTGACATCATAGGTATTTTATGTGTTATCTTTTCAAATTCATCTAATACTTTCCCACCAACTCTATGTGTTGGAGAATCCTCCCTAACATATTCTGGATATTCACTTTCTAAATCAAATAATTCTCTTATATACTTATCATATTCCTGATCAGTTATAATTGGTTTATCTAGTGTATGATAATTATAATCTGCTTCATTAATAATATTAACAAGTTCATCTACTCTTTTTTTTACATCCATTTCATCACCTCTTAAATAAGATATTTTAATTTAACATCATTTTATTCAAGTTTACTTTTATTTCCACAAATTACTATTATATTCCCCTTCTTCAACTATATTTTTTATATATTCAACCACATCCTTCTTATCTTCCTTATAAGTTACACCAACCCACTTAGAGTTAGTTTTAATTACAGATACGTTGCAATATCCCTCTTTAATACCTTTTGAAAGTACTGATGGAATTAAATATTCACAACTATCTAAGTTATCTTTATTCTCATCTAAAAATTTCTTAAAATTATCTTCTATATACTTAAATATATTTGGCGTAAATGACATCATATTCATAGATACTAAAGTATCATTAGTTATTTTATATTCATTATTTGTAACAAGTGACGTCGCATAAATATCATTATCTCTTTTTTCAATTACACTCTCATCTAAACTAACTAAGTGATTATCATGTAATACACATACTCCTCTTTTTACTGTTCCATTTAAAGTAAGAGTATTAATAACTTTATATCCAACAAGTCCAAATTCTTCCTTACTACCATCATGTTTTTTATCCATGAATTCACTTATTACTCTATATGCATCTTTCCCATAAAAATCATCTGCATTTATAATAGCAAATGGCTCATTTATCACATCTTTTGCACATAATATCGCATGTGCTGTACCCCATGGTTTAATTCTATTATCAGGAACACTATAACCACTTGGTAAATTACTTAACTCTTGAAATACATATTTAACATCTATTTTATCTTCTATTCTTTTACCAATAGTTTCTCTAAATATTTCATAATTTTCCTTTTTTATAATAAATACTATCTTATTAAAACCACATCTTATAGCATCATATATACTATAATCAATTATAAATTCACCACTTGGTCCAACTGGTTCAAGTTGTTTAAGTCCTCCAAATCTACTTCCCATTCCTGCTGCTAAAATTAATAAAGTTTTATTCATAAAATCCTCCTATATTTTTTTCAAACCCTTATATGTAGTTAATATTTTCTTTATTCCTACTTTAAATGCAATCGTTGCAACACTTTTTTCTAAACTAACAACTATACCATTTCCATACGCATTATGATTAACATGATCTCCTACTTTAAGCTCTAAATCATTATCATTAAAATTATCTTTTTTATTTATCTTTATTTCCTTTGTACTCTTATTCTCTTCAAATAACTTTTCTATATCTTCTTGATTTATTTCCTCAATAAATCTACTTGGCAAATTAGATTTTATTTGCCCAAATAACATTCTACTTCTCGCATTTGTTAAATACAATACTTTTTTAGCCCTTGTTATTGCTACATAAAATAATCTTCTTTCCTCTTCTAACTCAGATTCATCAAACATTGAGTTACTATGTGGAAATAACCCTTCTTCAAGACCAGTAATAAATACCACATCAAACTCAAGCCCTTTTACCGCATGCATAGTCATAAGTGTTACCACTTCATCACAATCACTTGCTTCTTTTACATCACTTATTAAAGATATTTCTATTAAAAATTCTTCTAAAGTTGCACCCGGATTATAATCCTCGAAATTTCTTGCTATTGATTTAAACTCCTCTAAGTTTTCCAACCTAGATTCATTTTCAATAGTTTTTTCTTTATATTCATCTTTAAGTCCAGATTCATCTAATACAAGTTCAACCAAATCCACAAATGATTTATCTTTCATTTTTTCTTTAATATCTAATATTAAATTTTTAAATGCAAGTTCTTTACCACTAGTTATCGAATCAAATATACTAACATTATTTTCATTTGCATTCAATTCTAACTTTTCTATTGTTTTAGCACCTATACCTCTTTTAGGAGCATTCATTGCCCTTATTAAAGACACATCATCCTTCTCATTATTTATAAGTCGCAAATATGCAACTAAATCTTTTATTTCCTTCCTATTAAAATAAGCATAAGATCCAACTACTTTATAAGGAATAGTATTTTCAATAAAGCCCCTTTCTATAGATTGAGATTGAGCATTAGTTCTATATAAAACAACCATTTCCTTATAAGGAATTCCTTCACTCTTAAACTTCTTTATAGTGTTTATTATATTTAATATTTCATCTTTTTCATCATAGCATCTTAGATATTTTATTTTTGAACCCTTACCATTTAAAGTCCATAAATGTTTATCCTTTTTCTCCTTATTATTTTTAATAACACTATTAGCTGCCTCTAATATAGTTTTAGTTGATCTATAATTTTGTTCTAATAATATTACCTTTGCATTCTTATAATCCTTTTCAAAATTAAGTATATTTTTATAATTTGCGCCTCTCCACGAATATATACTTTGTGACTCATCACCAACTACACATATATTCTTATACTTATCACTTATCATTTTACTAAGCAAATACTGTGCCTCATTAGTATCCTGATACTCATCTATAAAAACATATTTATACCTATTTTGATAATGTTCTAACGCCTCTTTATCCTTCCTAAATAATTCAATAGGTAACATAAGTAAATCATCAAAATCAACTGAACTATTCCTTTTTAACTTTTCTTCATATTTCTTATATATCTTTACTACATCTTCATCATAAGGAGTTCTCGCAAAAACTTTAAAACCCTCTGGATTTAAAAGCTCATTCTTAGCACCACTTATCTTATTCTTTATTGCCCTTGGAATATATTTTTTTTCATCCAAATTTAACTCCTTTATTATTTTTTTAATAAGAGATATACTATCCGATTCATCTATTATTGTAAATGTTCTATCTAACCCAAAAAAATCATAATATTCCTTAATAACCCTTAATCCAAATGAATGGAATGTTGAGATTTGCATTCCTTTTATATCTTCTTCTATTAAATTATGTAATCTTTCTTTCATTTCCTTTGCAGCTTTATTAGTAAAAGTTATTGCAAGTACCTCCCATGGTTTTGCTTTTTCTTGTTCCAATAAATAAGCAATTTTATACGTTATTACCCTTGTCTTGCCTGAACCAGGACCTGCCAATATTAAAAGAGGACCATCCGTTATCTTTACTGCCTCTAATTGCGTTTCATTAAGTGTATCTAAATTCATTTTTCCTCCTTATTTTTGTTTTACCTTTTTCCTTTTTTATTAGTGCATTCATAAACTCTTGCTTCATAATATTGATATTATTTTCTATAACTGCAGTCATCATCATACTTTTATTCATTCTAGAATAATCAAGCTCAAGATCAGGAAGCTTTAATACTTTATTTAAATGAAGCACATATTCCCTAAAAAACTCTCTTTCACATCTTCCATTACCCTCGCGAAATGGATGAGCAATATTTATATCAAGATAATAACCAGCCAGTTTTTCTGCATATTCATCCATTGATGAAACTTTAAGTAATTCACTCTTCATCTCTTTTAATATCTTATCTAACTCTGGTTCAATATATTGACATCTTGCAAAATAAGTACCACCCTTTGTAATATCAACATTTCTTATCTCTCCTGCAAAAGGATATACTTCCTCAAACAAATATTTATGAATACCCAAATAATGTTTCAAAGAAAAATCTCCATTATTTGGTCTTATATTTAAGGCCAATAATTTAGACGCAACATGAGTCCTCTCATAGGTAGATAAATTTTTTTCATTTCTTATGCCCAAATTATTTATCAAAACATTTGTTCCCTTATAACAATACGGATCTTGAAACTCTCTCATTTCATCTTCTTTCCACATAATCTTATATACTCTTCCTTATCTATTTCTTTAAGTGCATACCGAAACAAAGCATTCTTTTCTTCATCAGACAAATTTTCATCCTCAAAATCAAGCCCGATAGATGCAGAAATTTCTTCTATCTTTTTTCTCAACTCATCTTCCATCATATTACACCTCCTTTTTATTGTACCATACTAGAATGAAAAAAGTTAAACTTAATTAACTATTTTTAAGTATTACATCTAATTTTACTTATTAGTATATTAAATATATTCCCTAATTCTTTCTATATCCCCTTATTGCTATATATCAAATAAAAAAATAGCTAAACTTAATTAACTATTTTCTAATGTTACATCTAATTTTACTTTAACTTCTCGTACTTTATTATCTCTCAAATATTTGATAGTAATTGTATCTCCTACACTATATTTATATAATATAGCCCTAAAATAAGCAATGTTAGTTACTTCATCATCATTTATTGCAAGAAGTACATCACCCTTTTTCAAAGATGCTTTACCAGCAGGAGAATTTTTTACTACTTCTACTACTACTACTCCATTTTCAATAGATGAATCAATAGTTATACCATTCTTATACAATAAATATTGATTATCAATATCAAGCATACTTACTCCTAATAAAGGTCTTTCTATTTTCTCACCTTTTTCCAATTTTTCTGATATTGATTTAACTAACTCAATTGGTATAGCAAAACCCATACCCTCTATTTTACTCTCAACTAATTTCATAGAATTTATTCCAATTACTTCACCATTAATATTAACAAGTGGTCCACCACTATTTCCTGGATTAAGTGCCGCATCTACTTGAAGAACTTCCATAACATATTGATTATTAGTACTTGAACTAACAGTTACAACTCTATCTTTTCCAGATATTATTCCTTTTGTAACACTTCCCATATAATCTTTTCCAAGTGGAGATCCTACAGTAAATACTGTATCTCCCAAGTTAGTTTCTTCACTACTTCCAAACTCTGCAACTTGTAAAACATCTTCTTCATCAATCTTTAAAACAGCTATATCAGTATACTCATCAGCCCCTAATATCTTAGCATCCACAGTTTCACCTTTAATATTAGTTATATAAACCTCATCACAACCATCTATTACATGATAATTAGTTAATATATATCCAGAATTATCATCTTTCTTATATACAAAACCACTACCACTACCTATTGTATTACCATTTTTTAATGACTCTATATAAACAACAGAATCATACACCTTATCAATAGATTCTTTCAAAGTATCCTTTTCACTTAAACTAACTGTTCTGATAGTTTTTTCAAGTATCTTCGTATCAAACAATCCACAATAATTTAATGTAAGCAATGTTCCTATCACACCAATTGCTATTGAGATTACGATTGTTATAGTATATTTTACTTTTTCTTTCATATGTCCTCCCTTATACATATAATACTATATCACAAAAATTATGGGAATTTTATAAAAAATGTGTGTAAAATATGTTAAATAAACATTTTTATTACTTAAAACAATTAATTATCCTTTTTAATACTAAACTCTTACTATATTTAAAACTATTATAATAATTAGTTATTTGACTATAAATATAACAACAATTCTTATTATCATAATTTTTTATAATATACTTAATTCTCTTTCTTATTCTAAAAATAGTAAATTTACTTATTTTAACAATCGTTTTATTATTAATAACCTTAAACTTATAACCTAAAAAATTAAATCCAGAATCACTTTCATATATCTTTGTCTTCTTATAACTTATACTCTTTTTCTAACTTTTCACTTATATCTAGCAAACACTTCTTAAGATAATTCTTATCATAATGAATTAAAATATAATCATCCATATACTGAATAAAATCCACCATTCCTTCTTAATATTAATTCATTCATTTTTACTTCCTCCTTCTAAAAAAAAGCACTAGTAAAAGAATAAACCTATACTAGCACTTACCATTTTACAAAAGTTAATAGACAGTTACGTATAACTAATCATCTCTATTCTCATTTTAGATTTCTCAAGGATAAGTTTTGTTCCTTATACGTACTCATATTAAACCTATTAAGCTGGCTCCCAATGGGTCCCTACCCACCTGGGGCGCATTTTACGCATTCCTCTTATTATGCGCTTGCTTTCAATATATATGGATCACTACTTGTTCCAGTTCCACTCTCTATAAGGATATCAGATTTTAGATATATGGCGGGAAAAACCGCATTAGCAAACGAAGCAGGGCTGTCGCCAGTAAGCCCATCAACACGCACAATCCAGACAAGGCTAGCATCGGAAGCACGAGCACGAGGCGACATAGTCCAATACCATGTGTTTGGTTTAAACATCCAGTTATTGTTCTTACATATATAAGCGTTACTACTATCTTTTTTTAACATATTTGTTTCACAAATACTTTCACCACTTGCATATGCATAATCTGTTGCATAAGGTAGTCCTATATATCCAGGCCATTCTGTTGTTCTTTCTACTGTGTCATTGCAACCAGTTCCACTTGTACATATTTTTCCGTTTACTGTTCCTCTTTCTGCACTATAGAATGCAAGTGTATTTGTTCTTTTACTCTCTTCTATTGCTCCTATTTTCCATGTATGGTAATCTATTAAACTTTTTGATGTTTCATCTAATGTATTTGTTGGACATGTTGTTGTTTGCTTATTTTTTGCATTATAACATGTTACACTTGTTCCTCCATAATACATTGTATTTAAGTAATTCTTTAATGCAGAAGTACTCCATTCATTTACTCCCCAACCATCATTTACACTTGATGCACTACTATCCCATGATAAATCTCCTATTTTCTCACTTCTTATTAGTTTTACATTATTTCCAAATACTCCTATTATTCTCCATAATTCATTATTAAATCTTACATAATTATTTGGATTGCTTCCATAATATCTTATATTTGCATCACTTGTATTATCTTTTTTTAATCCATTATTTGTTCTTGTTTCTTCATTATTATATAAATATTCTATATATGTTGTTGATATCGCTGGTAATGTTACTGGACATTCTCCCGTTACTATATTTACATCATTTTTAGTAGCATTGCATACTTTTAATCCATCAAATTTACCTCTTCCTGTTATACTTACTTTTGCATTTCCATCACTATCAAATGTTATTTTACAACTTGCATAATCTTCATCATTTATCTTTGCTACATCTTTACAAGTTATTTCTTCATCTTTATCTAATAACTTATTTGATGCTTTCTTCTTTTCTGCACTATCTGCTATTAGTTGTGCTGAATTTTTAAATGAATCTTTTTTTGATGTTTCTATTACATCTAATATCCTTGGTATTGCTATTACTAGTATTACTGCTAATATTACTATTACTGCTAGTAATTCTATCAATGTAAATGCATTTCTCTTTTTCATATATCCTCCTTATTCTTATTTATAATATACCACAATTATATAAAAAATTAAACTCTATTTCTTCATATTACAATTTCTTTATTTTTGTATACATTCTTGCATGATAACCATTTCTTTCATAAAACTTAATCGCATTTTCATTATAGGCAAATACATCTACTAAAATATATTTACATTCCATAGATTTAAAATAATCCTCCATCTTACTCATAAGCATATTACCTATACCTTTGCTCCTTCCATTTTTAGAAACTATCAATTCAGTTATTTCTCCTTCTTTGGGACATTTATAATCTAAATAATCATATTCATCAAATTTAATAATTGTACCCATAATTAAACCCATAACTTTATTATTACAAACTGCTATATAACATTTACCATTATTATTCTTAACTTCTTCTAAATCTAATACTGCCATTTTTTCTCTATATTCAGGATGAACACAATCTAAATTATCTTTATCAATTGATACAATATATTCCTCTAACTCAACTAATAAATCTTTAACATCTTCCAAATACTTATCTTCATATTCAATTATTTGCATATTCATCTTCCTTACACTCTATCATATCCCCACCAACCAGGAATTAATTCATCAAGTTTTACTATTTCTTTCGAATCAATATCTTTTAATATTTCAATATTTTTACTACTTTTAGAAAGTTGCATTAAATATTCTCTACAAGCACCACATGGTAAACCAACATTACCTTTAGAATCAATACATACTAGTTTTATAATCTCACTTTCTCCATTAGTAATCATATTAGCAATTGCATTTCTCTCAGCACACATCCCAAGTGTTGATGCAGTATCAATACAAACACCAGTATAAATATTATGATCTTTAGTTAATATTGCTGCACAACTCCTCCACTACTAATCATTCCTGATATATCTTTTTTATTTCTAACATTTTTTGCCTTTTCATATAGTTCTTCCCAAACAGTATTTTCACTATATAGATATTCTATATGAATTGCATATACACAATTTTTTCTAAGTTTAGTTACATTCTCTTCATCATTAATAGATAAAGTTACATATCTAGTTCCCTCTAAAATAAATAATTCATCTAAAGAATCATAACAATTAACTTCTTTAACTTTAACATAAAATATACCCAAATTATTGCTATTAAATTCTATAATATCATTTTTATTTAACTTACTAAAATCATATTCGTTACTTTCTTTACCTACTCTTACTTCCACTCTTTTAGTATTATTTTTTATAGCCAATGCCGCTACATCATTAATATTTAATTTCATATATTTTTATCCTCCAAAAAAATAATTCTGTATAATACAGAATCATTTTTAAAAGAAAAACTACAAGTTTACTACATTAGAAGTAGTGATTAATTCTGTATTATTTATAATTTGTAAATTCTTCATATTAATCACACTCCCTTCTAATTAAATTTACAACAATAATATATCACAAAATTACCAATTTGTAAAACTATTTAAATTTCTTTATAATTCTTAAAGTATTTAATATTGTAAGAAGCGTAACACCAGTATCTGCAAATACTGCTAGCCACATATTAGCATAACCAAATACACTTAATAATAATATTGATAATTTTACTATTATAGCAAATACTAAATTTTGTTTAATTATATACTTAGTATATTTTGATATATCTATTGCTAGTGGTATTTTATCCACATCATCATTCATTAAAACAACATCACTTGCCTCTATAGAAGCATCAGTACCAACATTCCCCATACTTATTCCTATATCTGCTCTTTTTAAAGTAGGTGCATCATTTACACCATCACCAACAAATATAGTTATTTCATTTTTATTTGCTATTTTCTCATAATTTTCATATTTATCAGTAGGTAACATCTCATACTTTATCTCATCTATTCCTATTTTATTACCTATATCAATAGCAGTTTCCTTTTTATCACCAGTAAACATATATGTTTTTATTCCACTACTTTTAAGATTTGATATCATATTTGCTACATTTTCTTTTATACCATCATTTATATATATCGATGCGGTATGTTTATTATCTATATTTAAATGTAATGTTGCCTCATACTTACATTTACATATATTTTTATTTCCAATAGATATATTTTTATTATTTAATTTAAATCTAATTCCTCTACCCTCTATTTCTTCATAATCTTTAACATCTTCGTTATTAACTTTACTATTCTTTAATTTCATTATTGATTTTGCTATAGGATGATTAGAAAACGATTCACCCTTCACTAATATATCTATAACCTCTTCAACAGTATAATTTTTATCTAATACCTTTATATCAGTAACAACAAATGAACCATTAGTAAGTGTTCCAGTTTTATCAAATATAATATTTTTAACATTACTTAAATTATCTAAATAATTACTTCCCTTAATCAATATACCTTTTCTACTAGCAACCCCAATCGCTGTAAAATAAGAAAGAGGTACTGATATTGCTATAGCACAAGGACAAGAAATTACTAAAAAAGTTAAACTTCTATATAATGCATCATTTACACTAACATTAAATATTGTTGGTAATATAACTGATACCATAAACGCAAGAAATAAAACTACTGGTGTATATATCTTACTTACCTTTGATACAACAGTTTCTGTTTTTGATTTTTTTTCAGTGGCACTCTCTAATAATTCTAACACTTTAGAAACAGTAGATTCAGAAAACTCCTTTGTTGCTCTAATCTCAATAACATTTTCTAAATTAATCGAAGAAGATAAAACACTATCACCCTTTTTCACAACCAATGCATCACTTTCACCAGTTAAAGATGAAGTATCCAATCTAGTAACACCTTTTATAACTACACCATCAACAGGTACTGCCTCCCCTTTTTTAACTATTAAAATATCATTTACTAAAACTTTTGAAACATCATCTTGAATTACATTATTACCTCTTTTAATATTTGCATATGGACTCTTTAAATTCATTAGATTCTTAATTGATTTCCTTGAATTATTTACTGCTTTTTCTTCTAATATCTTACCTATAGTATATAATGTAATAACCATAACACCTTCCATTACATCACCTATTATAAAAGCCCCAATACAAGATATCGTTAATAAAGCATTTTCATTAATTGTCTTACTCTTAAACAATAACTTAACTGCATTTAGAGTAGTTCTATAAAGCAGTAAAACATAAGATATTAAATAAAGAATTAACTTTGTAGTATTTGATACCTTAAGGAAATAAGCAAAAATACTTATTAAAACTCCTAATAACAATATAATAATATTAAATTCTTTTTTATTATCCATAACCTCTTCAGATACACTCACATCTGGTTCAACATTTTGAATTAAATCATTAATCTCATCCAAACTAAAATTTTTATCTGATTCATAAGAAAGCGTTAATGTATTAAAGTTCACACGCACATTATTAAAATTCTTATTTTTATCCAAAAACTCCTCTATTTCTCTTGCACAATTAGCACAATCCAAATTATTTATATTATACTTATATTTTTTCATAAACGCTCCTTATGTATAACATGTGAAAGCGCCACTTCAAATACCTCTTTTACATGTTCATCATCTAATGTATAGTATACCTCTTTACCACTTTTTCTACACTTAACAATATTATTCATCTTCAAAATATTTAACTGATGTGATATTGATGATTTAGTCATCCTTAATACATTTGCTATATCACAAACACACATTTCATTACTATCAAGTGCAAATAATATTTTCATCCTTGTAGGCACTCCCAATATCTTAAAAAAATTAGCAACCTCATCTAATACAGCCCTATCTGGCATTTTACTAATCGCATCATTAACAACATCCTCATGTATCACATTACAATCGCAACAAAATTCTTTATTCATATATCCTCCTATAATTGAATTTCTATTCAACTATTAACATTATAATTGAATACATACTCAATTGTCAATATATAAACAAATAACCATTATTCATTTTACGAATATTATATACTAGGTGATAATTATGCGTAACTTTTGCCCATTCTTTAGAGGTCCAATATTTCTTTTATGGTGTTTCTTTTTATTCATATTTGCCGTATTCTATCAAGCATTATTAACTGTTTTTATTACATCAAAAATAAATGCCATAATTCTATTTTTAGAAATATCGGCATTATTCTGTATTTCCTTCTTTGGCATTTTTAAATATTAAAACCTCCGTCTTATAAATTCTATCTATCATATTCTTACAATTTTTACAATTTTCTATTTCATTATTAGTAAAATGAATATCATTAGGTATAGAAATTAAAATATATAAAAGCAACTTTTCTTCTTTTAATAACGGATACTTACTTTCATAATAATTAAATAAATCATCAAAATCAAAATTAAGTGCATATCTCATATAAAAATTATATAAATCATATATTGGAATATTATGCACACTTTTATCCCAATTTATCAAATATAAATCTTTTCCCCTTACTACATGATTAATATCTGTATTATTATATAATAATACCACTCTTTTCTTTGCAATTGTTTTAACCAAATCATACCATTCATTTATACTACTCTTAGAATACTGCAAAGAACCCATTATTTTAGAAATATTTCTTGCTATCAAATACTCCGATGGGCTCATAAACACATGGGTTTCTATTACATTCATAAGATTATTATAATAATTAATAGTATACTCAATTCTTCCACTTATATTTTCAAAAATTTCCTTATATTCATTTATATCCATTTCCTTATAAAATGTAGTTTTATTATGAAGCATACTTAAAAGTGTCATCATATCAATTGCCTTTTGTTCAAGCGGACTATTCACTTCTCTTATATACTCATATACATTATATTTATTATTATTAAGTATTAACTTAGGATAATAATCAAAACCCCTAGAAGACAAATAATCATAAGTTTCCTTTATATTATGATTATTTTTTTCTTTTATCGCTACACTATTACCATTAACAGTGGCTATCAAGCATTTACCTTTTTTTATTAAATTACTACAACTACACTCACCAAATATTTCCTTTAATCTTTTCATTTCTTATATGTAGGTACTATAAGTTTATCTCCCATTTTAATTTCTTTTAATTCATTATAATAAGCTAATTCTTCCTTTGTAACATTATATTTTGCACATATTGAATCAACATTATCATCATTTCTTACTATATGAACATTATAAGTTACATATGTTTCATTATTTGGATCAAAAGTTTCAAATATCGGTTTAGATTTCTTTTCCTTAACTTCTACTGGTTTAATCTCCTCATCTACTTCCTTAAATAAATCTTCTATTTCATCTCTTTTATCCATTAAAGCACCCTCTATTTCATCTTCTCTATCTTCTTCTAATTTAATTTCACTTTTAACTTCCTCAATCTTTTCATCTTCACTTACCTCTTCTTTTCTAATAGGTATAACATTTTCCAATTCCTTTTCAGCAACCTTTAACCCATCCACTAAAACATCCACATGAAGTATAACTCTAGAATCTTCTATTTCATAATAAAAATCATCTATTTCAACTTTTGAATCCTTTGAATCATATCTATCATCCAAACTTATATTAAAAGGTATAGTAGCAGTATAGCTCTCTGTATCAATACTTATATCATTCTCCTTATATTCCAAATATAATTCAAAATCACCAGTTATCTCATTATCTCTATTACTATTAATTATTTTATCTAACGATATACTTGTTATTTCTTCTACATTTGTACTTAAATCAATAGTTTTTGTAAAAGGTATTATCTGTTTCATATTATTCCTCACTTTCACTAATTATTATGTATAAACATTACTTAATATGAATAAAAAAAACATTTTTACTACTAACATTATTAATTTAAGAGATATGTTTTTCTTTATTAAGTTTTTCATAATGACTTTTAGCTATTTCTATTTCACTGCAATCATAATTGTATTTAATCTCTTTACATTACATTTTTCTATCTTAAAATCACTTCTCTTGTAGTCATTTCTTAAGTTTTTACTTTTTTATTACTTATTTCAGTGTATCAAAAAAGATAGAATTTTAAATATCTACCCTCTTAAGTTAATAACATTGGTTTTAAGGTTTTTTATACTCTGTTAAAAATTTAATCGCATCAGAAAACGTTTCCACAGATACAAGTTGCATCTTATATCCATTTATCTTTTTTACTTCCTTCGCTTCTATATAATTTTCCTTTGGTACTAAAAATATATCCACATCATTCTCACCAGCACCAACTATCTTATATTTAATTCCACTAATTTCACCAACCGAGCCATCTTCACTTATAGTACCTGTACCAGCTATTTTTAACCCATTAGTCAAATCAAAATCAGTTAACTGATTATATATACTAAGTGCCATCATAAGTCCACCAGATGAACCAGATTCATTATCTTTAAACTTAAATGTTACATCACTCATATCATATTCATTATTTTTAAGGAGATAAATTAAAGTACTATTTTTTTTATTATTTTCCTTTACAACAGCATATTTCTCTTTTTCAGAATTCTTAACTTTTATACTTATCTTATCACCTACACTTTTAGAATTTACTATACTCGAATAATCTTCTAAACTACTTATTTCTCTACCATCTACTTCTAAAATAATATCACCTATAGATAAATCAGTATCAGAATCTAAATCAGTATAAACTACATATATACTTGTATTTTTAACTTTAATATCCCTATTCAAATAACTATTAGCAACATAATATGCATTATTTAAAGAATTATCAAGTAATAATTTATTTCTTAAAGCACCCCCATTACTATTTTCATTTTCACTATTAGGTATAGCATCCCAATTCTTATCAAAAATAGATGTCAAAAATGTAAAAACATTTCCTTTCATTTCAGACACATAAGTAAGATTAAAACTACCTTCGCTATTCTTTTTATCCTTAACAAATATTTTCTCATTTAAATTTATAAGACCACCTGGCGCATCTATATAATATGGAACAGGAATAACAAAAACAACAACAACAGTTAAAATAATAAGCATATATATATAATTATTTTTAATGAATTTCTTAAATTTTGAATATAATCTACTAAGCATAAGCACCTCCATATTATAAGTATATCAAAAAAGGAGAGAATATGAAAAAAATATTTATCAATCTAGTCATTTTATTAACAGTTTTAATTATAGGAATGGAAGTTTTAATAGAAAGCAAAAGCGTTTTAGAATCAGTAAACTTCTCCTTTAGTATATGGAAAAACAATATATTCCCATCACTATTCCCATTTTTTGTTATTGGTAACATTCTCATAAACTTAGGATTTCCATCACTTATTGGAGAACTTTTAAAAAACATAATGTACAAATTATTTAAAATAAATGGAACTGGATCATTCGTAATAATACTTAGTATTCTAAGTGGTTTCCCTAGTAGTGCAAAATATACAAAAGAACTACTATTAAAAGGAGAAATAAACGATGAAGAAGCAACTAAACTACTCACATTCACACACTTTTCAAATCCACTATTTATATTAGGCACACTTTCAATTATGTTTTTAAACAATAAAGAAATTGGTTTATCAATTCTTATATCTCATTACATAGGAAATTTATTTATTGGTTTATTATTCAGAAACTACTATATATCAAAAAAAGATACCACAAAAGTATCTATAAAAAATGCACTTATCAAAATGAATAATTCAAAAACAAATAAAAGTTTTGGCCAAATACTATCAGAATCAATAATAAATAGCATAAATACACTTCTTTTGATACTAGGAACAGTTACGATTTTCTTAGTATTAACAACTATTATAAATAATAACTTAACAATACCAAATTATTACAAAACTTTAATAAATGGAATATTCGAAATGACACAAGGACTAAAATACTTAAGTTTACTAAAAATACCAGTATATAAACAGGGTTTAATAGCAGTATTCTTACTATCATTTGGTGGACTTTCTGTTCATATGCAAGTATTAAGCATAATTAGTGATACGAAAATAAAGTATTTCCCATACTTTATTTCAAGAATACTACACGCTGCAATATCAACACTAATATTTTTCTTTTGGAAAGTTATATAACTAACCAAGTTTTAACACGTATGGACTACTACTTGTTCCTACACCACTTATTATTTGTCAAGAGAACAAATGTCTGTTTCCATATTAAAAAAATAACTAAATTGATTAGTTACTTTCTTTTGATAATACTTTTTTACCTTTATAAAATCCGCATTCATTGCATACACGATGTGGTCTTATTATTGCTCCACAATTAGAACATTTTGTAGTACCATTCTCTTCAATTTTATAATGAGTACGACGCATTCTTTTTCTAGTTTTACTTACTTTTCTAAATGGAACTGCCATTATCTCACTCCTCCTCGTTATTCAAATATTATATATTTGATTCATCTTCTCTTATTAATTTCCATCCTTCCCCACTAACTGGAGAATTATTGGCATCCTCACTTACAACTCTTAATGGGATTTCCAATACAATATTTTGCCATATAATTGAAATAATATCAATATTATTTTGAATAATTTTTACATATTCTTCATCTTCTTCATCCTCATTTGATAACTTTACCTCTGTTTTTATATCAAATGGATATATGACATCGTTTAATGTTATGCTACAAGGAAGAGTCATTTCTCCCTTAATTTCTAATGACATTTTATATGATGTATCAGTAATTCTCTTTATATCAGCACTAACCTCTACAGGACTTAACTTTCTTATATCAGTATTTTTATACAAAGCTTCATCCAACACAATCGTATTTTTATATAAAAATTCATTAGTAGATCTATTTTGCAATCTAGTTATATCTATAAACATAACAACCACCTAATAAATTATACTAGTTTTTATCTTTTTTTGCAACATTTTTGCCAATTTTCTTTACTTTATTATCACAAGAAAGTCCACCTTTTAATACTTTAAATTTAGGAACTCTTACATCATATTTATCAAAGTATTTAACATCACCCGTTATTACTCCATCATAAACCATATCAAGAAACATATCTGGATCAGTTATAATTTCTTTTATACCATTAATTTCAATTATTGTATCCAAAGTAACAACATCTTCTTCTGGTTCACAAATTTTGGGTATAGACATTTCTCTTATTTCCTCATATTCATCAAAAAACAATACTTTCTCGATAGCATAATTAGTAGTTAAAATAAGAGAAAGTATTACACCATCCTCAAAAAGAACTGCCTCCGTTAAAAATATTAAAGTATGTTCTAAATCAATTACCTTATCATAACGACTAATTTTTAATCTATCAATTGGCAATTTAACAATATATGTATATTGTTCCCCTAAATCCTTTCTTTCAATTACTACTTTACTCTCATCTTTCCTCTTTAAAACACATCTTTCTGTACCAATCATTTTTTCATTTACCTTCATAAAACACCCCATACCAAATTTGTATTTATTCTAACATATTTTTATTTTTTTAACAAATATTTTATTTTAATAATATTTATGATAATATATGATTGAGGTGTAGTAATATGAAAAGAATTGACAAAATCAACTATTATTTAGATATAGCAGAATCTGTGCTTGAAAGAAGTACATGTATAAGAAGATGTTTTGGTGCGGTTATAGTTAAAAACGATGAAATTATATCTACTGGATATAATGGTGCCCCAAGAGGAAGAAAAAACTGTTCTGATCTTGGATATTGTATGAGAGAAAAACTAAATATACCAAGAGGAGAAAGATATGAACTATGTAGAAGTGTTCATGGAGAAGAAAATGCTATAATAAGTGCATCTAGAAAAGATATGATAGGTAGTTCTCTATATTTAGTAGGTAAAAATTTTGATAACGATGAATATGTTAAAGACGCAAGACCATGTGCTATGTGTAAAAGAGTTATAATAAATTCTGGAATAGAAAAAATTTATATTAGAAATGATAAAGAAAAATATACGGAAATAAACGTTAATGATTTTATTACTAATGACGAATCATTAAAAGGTATACTTGGCTACTAATGAATGTAATAGGAATAATAGCGGAGTATAATCCATTTCATAATGGACATTTATATCAAATAAATAAGATTAAAGAATTATACAAAGATTGCATTATTATTGTCGTTTTAAATGGAAATTTTACCCAAAGAGGAGAAGTTTCTATCATTAACAAATGGAAGAAAACTGAAATATTATTAAATAATAGTGTTGATCTTGTTGTTGAATTACCAATTTTCTACGGAATAAATAATTCAAATATATTCGCACATGGGTCTATTGAAATACTAAATAATTTAGGTATAAATATATTAGCTTTCGGTAGTGAAATAAATGACATAAACATTATAAGAAATGCTTTACATAAAAAAAACACAAATGAATACAACAACCTTGTAAAAAAGTACTTAGATAAAGGAAATAACTATGCATTCTCTTCATTTAATGCATTAAATGACTTAACAGGTATAAAAATAAATACACCAAACAATATTTTAGCACTATCTTATTTAGAAGAAATTGTTAATAATAAATACAATATTAAACCATTAAACATAAAAAGAACAAATAACTATCATAGTAATAATTTAGAGAAAATAAGCAGTGCAAGTGCAATAAGAAATGGTATAAAAGAAAATAAAGATATATCTATTGCAGTTCCAAATATCACACTAAATTATTTAGATGATATAGTATTTATTGATGATTACTTCGATTTATTGAAATACAAAATATTATCTAGTAACAACCTAAATATTTATCATGACGTTATAGAAGGAATAGATAATAGAATATATAAATATATAAAAGAATCAAATACATTAGAAGAACTTATATCAAAAGTAAAAACAAAAAGATTTACATATAACAGAATTAAAAGAATTTTATTATATATTTTATTAGATATAAAAAAAGATGATATCAAAAACATTAAAAATTACATAAGACCACTTGGTTTTAACGAAACTGGAAAAAAATATTTAAATAAAATAAAAAACAATTTAACTCTACCATTAATAAATTGCTATAGTAAAAATAAAGATATATTATCTTTAGAATATAAAGCAAATTTAATATATAGTTTAAAAACTAAAAATATAAATGAGAGTATTAAAAACGAATTAAATAAACCAATTAAAAAGCAATGAATTACATATTTTTATTCATTGCTTTCATCATTTGATTAACTTGTTTTTGACTAGGTGTTCTACCCATTTGAGACATCATCATCTTTATCATTTGCTCATTTATTGGTGGATTCTTTTTCAAATACTTTTGCATATAGTTTCTTGCTATAAAAAATCCAGCTATTCCCCCTACTATAACACCAAATAATACTTTTAATATATCAAATAATAAATCCATTATTATTCCTCCTCTATTTCATTTTACTAAAAAATATCAAATTATACAATACTTTGATATTTTATTTT
>OHKU01000084.1_pt1 | contig 48751 bp, 42 predicted proteins | sample 1568911 | NCBI WGS metagenome assembly OHKU01 (sample SAMEA3879574, study PRJEB24766) | human gut metagenome | biome: human-associated habitat; feature: feces | place: USA | collected 1985/1987
CGGCAAATGCCGGAGATGGCTTTCAGGGTTGTGGACTTGCCGGCACCGTTGCCGCCCAGGATGGCGTACAGGCTCCCGGCAGGAATCTCGGCGCTGACACCCCGGAGAATATCGGGGCTGTCCTTTTCATAGCGGAACCACAGCTCTTTCAGCACAAGTGCCGGATTCTCGATCTCCTCCGGCAGGGACGGGGCGGGGATGGCGTTCTTTTGGGGTTTCTCCGGGAACTCCCAGCTGAGCCAGCTGCGGCCCTGGCGCACTGTCAGGGGGCTTTCACCCTTGCCGCCCGCACCGTAATACACCCGGACAGGGGTGGGCATAGCGGCGAACATAGGGTTACTCTGCTCAAAAAGAAGCTGGCCGACCTTACCAGGGGCATCGTCCGCGATAATGCGGCCCTTGTCCATGACCACGGCTCTGTCGGCGTAAGGGAAAATATCTTCCAGGCGGTGTTCGGTTATAATCACCGTCGTACCCAGCTCCGTGTTGATCTTGCGGACAGTGTTCAGAAAGTCCGAAGCCGCGATAGGGTCCAGCTGGCTGGTAGGCTCGTCCAGGATCAGCACCTCCGGCTGCATGGCCATGATGGACGCCAGATTCAATAGCTGCTTCTGGCCACCGGAAAGCGTCGCCACGTCCCGGTGGAACCAATCCTGGATGCCGAAGTAGCAAGCCATTTCCGCTACCCGGCCTCGCATGGTTTTCTGGTCACAGCCCAGGCTTTCCAGGCCAAAGGCCAGCTCATGCCAGACCTTGTCCGTGACGATCTGGTCATCGGGGTTTTGCATCACGAAGCCGATCTTCTCGGACTGGTCCCGGTCCGAAACCTCTTTCAGCGGAACGCCCCGGAACAGAATTTCGCCGGTGCGTTTGCCGTTGGGGGTGAGGACGGTTTTCAGCTGCCGCAGGAGGGTACTCTTGCCGCTGCCGGACTTGCCGCAGAGAGTAACAAATTCTCCTTGCTCAATAGACAGACTGACATTTTCCAGACTGTGCTTTCCCTTGGCGGAAGCGTAGGAAAACGTCAAATCCTTGATCTCGAAATGTGCCACTGTATGGCCTCCTTTATGTGTAGTGCGGTGGGCAATAATAGAAATGCTGCGTAGGCAACGAGCCCCAGACTGTTCCAGCCGTCTATCTTTGCTATATCCATAACTGGGGTGAAATTCGCCGTCTTGTCGCCCACAAAAACGGCCAGCAGGAACAGGACCACCAACGCCGCCAGCAGACCAACATCCAGGCCGGTCATGCGGTAGATCATAAAGCTGGTGCGTTTTGAAGTGCCATAGCCCCGGCTGCGCATGGAGTCCGCAGTGACCACGCTGCCCTCCAAGGCCCAGGAGGTCAAAGCACCCAGGATGGACATTCCGTCCTCCAGCTTTTCACGGTTGGTGTCTCCCTCGGCGGCTCCTTTGCCGATGGACTTTCTGGCCCCGGCGATTTGGGCGGCCTTGCGCATCAAGTTGGGAATCAGCCGCAGCACCATGACCAGCAGCAGGGACAGTGCCGGAATGAGGTTGCCGAACAGGGCAGTAAACTTATCGCTGGTAAGCACGGCATTATAGCACCCAAACCACAGGAGCATCTGCAAAAACACGCCGCCGATGGCGAGGCCGTAGAGCAGGGCCTCCAGGGTATAGGGCCGCCCGAAGTACCAGAACAGCACATGGTCCCCATAGGTGTTGAACAGGGGGTTGGCGAAAATCAGGATGAAGCAGACAGGCAGCATCCCGGCAATTCCACGCAACCCCTTGTTCCCATGGAGCAGCAGATAATAGGCGCACCCGCAGACGATCCCCAGCACCACATAGGCCGGGTGCTGAATGACCACAGCGCAGCCGATGGCTCCCAGGAAAAAGGCGAAGTTCACCGCCGGGTGTCGCTTGGAGAAGGCATCCTGCATATCAGTCGCCCATCCAGACTTCGCCTACGTCGGCCCCAAGGCCGTTGCAGGTGTAGCACCAAACGATGTCCTGTCCGTCTTTCAATTTATACGCGGAACAGCCATAGTTCGGAAACCACTCGTCCACTTTGTACATCCAGCCGGATTCGGGGCCGCAGTCGAACTCATACAGGTGGTTGATACCCTCAATGTAGTAGCTTTCATACAAGGGGGTATAGCTGTACTCGATCTGAATATCCGCCGCCTCACAGACCTTGTTTAACACTTCAAATACCGTGTCACCCTCTTTGAAGCTGACCCTCGTCTTGGGAAGAATCGTGCCGTCTTTGGGCACAAAGGGGGCCTTTTCCTCGTTCAAATTGTCGGTGTTATCCAGGATGGTATCGCACACAATGGTGATAGTGCAAACGTGGTCCTCCTGGCCGGGGGTGATCACGGCGTTGTCCTGGAGCTTCTGGATTTTATACTGGTTGCCCAGGCCGTCGCCAGTGTTGGTTTTCAGCAGGAACGCAGTTACCACACCTGCAATTGCGATGGCCACGATAACGAGAACCATAATTAGATTCGCTGTTTTCTTCTTTTTCATGTTTCTACCTCATTGGACAAAAGCCGGTCCTCCTTCGCTGGGCAAACTCAGAGGGGGAAATTCTGAGCGGCGAAGGACGTGCCGGCTTTCGTTTTTGCTTAATTGGCTTCCTGGGTCAGGTAGCCTCTGGGATAACAGAAGATATGTCTGCCGATTTCGCCCCACACGCTGTCCGTGGTGCGGACACGGCCATAGAACATGACCTCTTTGGGGAGAACATAGGGCCCGTATAGCGCTCGATCAATAGCTTCATATTGCGCCTGCCCCGGTTTTGCCTCTTTGAGGAGCTTCTGGGGAACAAAAGCATCCTCGTCATTGATTATGGCGGTGAGGGATGTTCCGAACAGGCCGGAGGTATAGCGATTCAAAACGACTTCGGCAATAGCCTGCTGGCCGTCCTCGCACTCGCCGCGGGCTTCCACATAGATCAGCTTTGCCAGCAGCTTGGTTTCGTCCTCGGTCAGGGTCAGGCCGTCATAGCGTGGCTCCACATACTCCCGGACAGGTTCCTCGTAGATAAAAGGATCGTCCGGCATGGCATCCGGGTCAAGGATAAAGGCCCCATCGTAGCCCCAGCAGATTTCATCGGTAGAAAAGCCATCCTCAAACCCCTGGGCCAGCCGCCAGCTGGTCCGGTTGGTATTGGAGGGGTCATAGACCATGATCCTGCCATCTTCATTGAAGCCTTTCAGCAGAATGAAGTGTTGGGATTTTGTAAACAAGGATTTGCCATTCATCAGCTGAATGACGATTTTCCCTTCCCATAGGGCTTCCTTGACAAAATTGTAGTTTTCTGCCTCGGTCATGGGCAGATGCAGCGCATCGGCCATATACCGCAGGCGATCTACGTTGTTGTTTGCCTTGCTTCCAAACCATTTTGCCAATTCATCCGGGTAATACTGATGGCCTGTCAGATAGGTAGCGGCCACAGCCATACAGCAGACGCTGCAGCCGTTATTCTTAATGGTGCCGTCACCATACATTACATCAGCGTAATCATCCAGAGTGTAGTCCGGGAAGAAGCGGTCATCTGAATCCTCCTCAAAGGATTCTTCTTCCGTCTCTTCTGGAATTTCTTCCGGTACGGTTTCCTCCTCAGCAGACTCCGTTTCTTCTGTTTCTTCCGTTATTTCTTCGGTTTCTTCTGTTGCCTCGGTGGATTCCTCCTCCGGGGCGATTGTTTCTTGTTGTGTCTCCTCCGTTGCTGCCTCGTCGGCCCAGGTTCTCAAAGGAATGGGCTGTACAAGCAGGGCTGCCGCCAGCAGTAGGCACAGGATATTTCTTTTACTCAAAAGCAGCGCTCCTTGTTTTGCTGGGGGCAGGTAACCCGCCCCCAGCAGGGTCAAATTAGTCCTTCTTCTTGAACTTGCCGAACTTGGGGATGATGACGATAGCGATGACCATACCCAGGCCGCAGCCACCGACAACGCAGACCACGAGAATCCACCAGGGGAAGCCAGTCTTGGCAGGCTCCACTTCAGTAGGCTCGGTGGTGGCAGGAACGGTGGGTTCCACGGGATCGCCGCCCATGTCGATGATGTCAGTCATGTCGTACAGATTGGTTTGTCCAGTGAGGAATCGGTAGTAGGCCGTCAGTGCGTAGTACGCCTGCTCGGTGGCTATACCGTCCAGATCACCATCCATGATGTGCCGGAAGCCGCCGCCTTCTACATAGTAGCGCAGCAATGCGTCAATGACAGAGCTGCCGTTCTTGATGAACCGGGGATCAGTGTCCGCGTTGATGCCCAGGGCGGACAGAGCAGTAACTACCTGAGAAATAGATTCACTGGTAGCGGGATGCTCGCCATTGCTATAGGTGGTAGAGAATCCACCGTCATCGTCCTGCATCTCAGACAGACAGGTAATGGCCTTGTCGATGGCCTGTTGTACCTTCAGGTCCTTCTTGTAGTAGGGGGCAAGAGCTGTCAGAGCCATGCCGGTCATGTCGGAATCGGCCTTGTCCCCGGAAACTGCCCAACCGCCGTCAGAAGTCTGGATACGCAGCAGCTCCTCAATGAGAGCCTGCCGTGTAGTGGTGCCGCCGCTGGGAACGGGGTAGTTGCCGGAATCCAGCGCCAGCAGCGCCCAGATAGGCCCGTTGTTGCCCTGGTACTTGACGTACTCGAAGTCGCTCAAACCAGCCAGCAGGTTGTAGCCGCCAACGTTGGTCACGTCCTTGCCGATGGCAGTCAGAGCCATGATGATACGGGAGTTATCCGTAGACTTGGCCTTGTGGAGCCGCCCGGTATCGGGATCAATGTTGCTCTTTACATACTCCACAACCTTCTGGTAGTAGTCCTCAACACCGGGAACATTTCGACCAGATCTTGCCAGGCCAATGACCATCCATTCGCCGCCGGTGGAGCCAACGCCGGGAGTACCCAGGGCCTCCATGTAATCGCCGGTAGTAATGTAAGGATCGCTGACTTTACCCAGAGCTTTCAACATGGCAAGCTTGGTTTCCGCAGTAACGAGGATGTCATAGTTGTCAACCAGCAGCTTTTGCAGGTCGGTCAGAGCGTCATAAGCCTTCCGTGCCGCCTCAACGTCCTTTTCGGAGTCCAGGGTCACATCGGTCAGCTTGTTAATGAGATCAATGACCTTCTGCGCCTTTTCCTTATCCTCCGGGGTGGCCGTCAACTGTGCGTAAGCCTTTTCGGCATCCGTAAGCTTCTTAACGTTCGTAACCAGCTTCTTTTGATCCGAAGTCAGATTGTCGTAAGCCTTGCGGGCCGCGCCGATGCTGGCGTTGCTCTTTTCCGTAACAGGGTCTTCAATCTTATCAATGAGCTTGATAACCTCGTCGGCCTTCAGCTGATTCCACTTCTGGGTCGCTTCCCGAAGCTTATCCAATTTGGTTACATAACGCTGCTGGTCCGAAGTCAGACCGTTATAACCATTCCACGCATTGGTAATGGCTACGCCGCTGTTGATCGTAACCGTACCGATCTTGTCAATCAGATCATCGACACTCTTTGCTTTTGCCTTATCCGCAGCCACTTTCAGCTCTTCATACTTCTTTTCAGCCTCGGTGAGCTTCTTGTAGTTCGTAACCTTATCTTTTTCTGCCTTGGGCAGGGCATCGTAAGCGGACCGGGCAGTATCAATTTTCTGCTTGCACTCGTCCGTATAGGTTACGTTCCCAATCTTATCGATAAGGTCGATAACGGCTTTTGCGGTGCTGGTGTCCTCAACGGGCTGACCGTATTTGACACCGCCCTCCTCGTAGTCGAAATCATCCGTATAATGGAGGATAATATTGTCTCCATTGGACAGATACTTAGCAGAAACGCCTACATTGGGATGGCTGCCATTTACTGTGTACATCCAGCCGGACTTCGGGCCGTTGTCAAACTCGCCCAGACCATTCACAGCAGAGATATATACGGTGTTGTATTGGTTGTTGTCACTTGCGTTGAACGTAATGCCTTTCTTCTGTCCAACCCTCTTAAGGACATCCCAAACAGTTTCTGCAGTGTCGGCTTCCACATTGCTTTCACTAAGCCAGGGCGTTAATCCACCTCTTGCATAGCCATGGGGGCCGCCGTTGCTGTTGGGATTGGTGTGCTGCGCATCACCCATGATGGAAACAGATACCGTGATCTTAGAGGATTTCGGCTTGACCGTCACTGTGATCTGAGCCTTGCCCAAACCGTAGGACAGAGAAATCGTTTGCTCTCCCGCTTTATTCTTGTCGTAGCCGGAAATCTCCACATCAGAGAGCTTCAATTCCGTAGTCGTGCCGTCCGTCCAGACTGCGGTCAGTTTGATGCCGGAAAGGTTCAACTCGTCGCCAACAGTGTACTCCGTCTGATAAGAACCGGAAACTCTGATTTCATAGCAGGTAGGCTTAACAACCTCGCCACTTCCGACTTTTCTGAACAGCTTATCGACATCTTTACCAAGGGGATCGTCGGTACGATTGTGGTCTGCCCGCCATGCACAGCCTTCTACTTTAGGTAGATTATCCGTGCCATTTCCAGAATTGATGATAACTGTACCATCCATTCCGGTAGCCGTTTCACAGTTGGTGTCCACATACCAGACGAATCCGATACCCCTGTCTGTCCCAGAGTAGGTATTTCCAAGAATATCATCGTACATATTCAGGCTCTTGTAATAGCCGATGATACCGCCTACATAGCTGCCGCCAGTAGCCTTGACTGTTCCAGAGAAGCTATTTGCCTTAAAGCTGTAGCCATTCCAAGCCTGAGCTACATAGGTGTCGCCGCCAAGGATGCCGCCAACCTTGTCACGTCCGGTAACAGAACCAGTAACCGTATTGTTGTTGGCGGTCACTTTAATGCCGTTAGGTGCTGTCTGGTTGGTGTAACCACCTCCGACAATACCGCCTGCGTGATCACCGCTGGCCACCACACTTCCATCGAAGGAGCACCCGCTGACGGAGCATAGGCCCATTGCATTATCGCGGCAGCCCAGGATACCGCCAACATAGTTTACACCATAGACCGTTGCACTGCTCTTGCAGTTCTCAATTACGCCGTGCAGACGTCCCGCAATGGCACCGATCATGCTCTGGTCTTTGGCATATCCAATGACAACACCTTTTTCCACAGTACAATTGCGAATCGTTACCTGGCAGGAAGCGCTGGCACCACTGAAACCGTTTTCACTGTTCAGTTCAGCGCCAATCAGTCCCGCTTTCAGCGTCTGCGTGCCTTCCTTCAATGTAACGTTTTCAATGACAATTGCAGTTCCATTCAAGCCGACGCCATGATAGTTGTTGACAAGTCCATACCCAGCAATCTGTGTACCATAGATGTTTAGATCACGAACAGTTGCACCCCAAACATAGCCTAACAATGGTAGCCCGCCAACCGGAACCGTCAGAGTATGGCCAGCGCCATTAATAATGCCAGAGAATGCATTGAGATTGCTGCCGCTGTCAATGCGGTCACTGCCATCTTTCGTGCAGCCAATGGGCTGCCAGCCATCCGGGAGTGTCACATCTTTCTCGAATTGGAAGTACTGCCCGACAAATGCGTTTCCATCCGCAACCGCTTCCCGAATCGCAATCAAGTCATCCGCACAGGTAATCAGATACGGTTTATTGGATGTACCTTCGCCTTGAAGCGGAAGCATATTTTTGACGATCTCAACTTTGACGCATTTTGTCGTCACTTTAGTGCTACTAAGTTCACCGTAAGAACTATATACTTCACAATAATACCACTTTGCACCTACTTCGTTGGATGGTGCGAGATATATGGATTCATATCCGTTTAGTTTACGGGTCGAATTCGTAGCATCCTCAATTGCCACCGCATTATTTCCATTCTCATCATCGCACTGATACCATTGGAATTGAGGAACACCGCTTTCGGGGTATGCAACCAAAACAGACAGTGATACCTGTGCGCCGACGGGATATTCACCACCAACAGGTTCTGTGATAATTGTAGGGGCCGGAATACTTGTAACCTTAATGGACCCAACATAAATTCTAGGAAGCTTCAGTGTATACCCGCTAGGGAGTACCACCGTACATCCGAATCCATATCCATTGCTCGAAGAAGTTGTATCCACTTCAATTGTATCTCCTGTTGATCCAGGAGTGGTTACTCTACCCGTCCAATTGTAAATCGCACCAGCATCCACATTATTCACGACTGCCTTGATAGACAGTTTATCAAACTGTGCAATTTCTGGAATACAGTATCGGTTGAAAGTCTCCTCAAACTCTGGCTCATATTCCTGTCCGTTTAGTGTATAGATATACTTTTCAAAAATGGGTTTATTTTCCGGAGCATCGTCTACAATGACATGAAGCTTATAAACACCGTCCACAATACCATAAGAGGGTTCCCGACTAGTGATACGCACCTCGAAATCTTTGCTTGTTTCTTCACCAGGTGTGTATATGATTTTTGCATTGCGGACGTTTTCTACCGTGTCCGTCCCATCACTTATAGAGCAAGTGCTTGCTGCAAAATATCGCTTAAATCCACCTTCCACATAAATCATGTACGATTCACCGCGGAAAAGATGCAGCTCGAAAGTCGTTGCGTTTGTCCTGCTGATGTTATTCGGACGTTCAGAAGTAGCTTGATTTTCAATGATAACCGTTCGGAGCGTATTGTACAGCAAAAACGACACCGGTATTTTTGTATCGCTTCCTTCAAATTCAAAAGTGAAGTCGGAATACAACAGCCCGTTTGCATAATCTACAAGCCCATCTTCCTGCTTGCCACGACCATTATAATACCCTGTAATACAAACTGAGCCATTATCCGATTGTATCGTTTTCTCGGTCCCTGTTCCATCGTCCCAGCAAGTATAGGTCACAGAAAATGGAACTTGAAAATCTTCAGGTGCTTGCACCGTAAGTGACATAGTTCCACGTGTGTACTCAACAGCATACGATGGGGCGCGCAATGTATAAGATCCATCATCCTGCGGATTGATCGTCAACGAACTATCAGCATAAATCGAATCACCAATTTCCGAATTATACAACGTGAAAAGAAACTTGGTTAAATCGACATCCTTTAAGTCGCCGTCTTCGCCAATAACTTTCACATTACACGTTGCTTGGAAGCCACCGTCATTTGTCGTTACTGTAATGATTGTATCCCCAATCCCAATGGGGGTTACTTTTCCAATTGCATCTACAGTTGCGACTTGTTCATTACTGGAAGTCCACACAACACTGTTGTTCGTTGCATCACTTGGAGTAATCACAGCTAGGAGCTGCTCCGGTTCGTCATTAACCTTTAGTTCAAGTTTAGCTTTATCCAAAGATACACCAGTGACTGCTACACTTCCCTTATTCATGAGCGCGGTCAGCGAATCATTGCCAGAATCAACAGATACAGTATTCCACTGTTCCTGTGTCCCTGCGTAATGTACTGTCTTTAGGCCGCTGCAGTCGCAAAATGCATCTGCCTCCACTGTCGTAAGAGAAACCGGCAGCGTTACACTTTCCAGTGCCGCATCACTCTCAAAGCAGCTTCCCGGAATTGTGGTAACTCCTTCTCCTATGACAGCTTCTGTAAGCTGAGCGCAGGATATAAACGCGCACATCCCAACAGTCGCTGTACCAGGAATGGCAACACTCGTCAACCCTGTACTGGCAAATGCCCAACTGCCGATATTAATGGCATCTGTCCCAAAGGTCACAGTCGTAAGCTTTTTGTCCTGATAAAATGCCTTCTTTCCAATTGTTTCTACCCCTGTGAGGTCAGCACTCGTAAGGCCGCTCTGCACAAAAGCTTCTTCTCCAATTGTCTTGACATTCTTAAATAGAACCGTGCCCAGTGCCGCGCATTTGCCAAATGCCTGCTTCCCAATAGTTTCCACACGGTGTGCTTCACTGCCCAATGTAACAGAGGTTAACCCGCTACATGTTGCAAACGCCTGGGCATCAATTGTCCGTACAGAATCCAAAGAGACGCTCGTCAACTTCGCGCATCCAGAAAAGGCCGCGTTTCCAATACTCTCTACCTTGTTCAGCGGAATACTGGACAGCTTCGTTGCGCCGGAGAATGTATAGGTTCCAATTTTTATGAGTGTATCTGGCAGGGCCACCTCTTCAAGAGTGGTATAGCTTCTAAACGTATTGTTGCCAATAGAAGTGATACCTTCCTTAATTTCTACCTTCACAGTAGAACTCTTGTACTGATACCATGGAGCATCAGACCCAGATGATTTGCAGTTTGGCAGATCTCCACTACCACTGATGGTCAGTAGTCCAGTATCCACATCAAAGTACCACTGTACTTGATCGCCCCATACCCCGTTTACAGTAACATTACAGGTAGCGCTTTCCTCACCAGCTGTTGCGGTAATGGTAGCCTTGCCCATAGCAATAGCTTTAACTACGCCATCCTCTACGGTTGCTACCGCATCGTTAGAACTCGTCCAGGTAACATTTTCAGATGTTGCCGTCAGAGTCGCTGTTTCACCTACGGCCAGTATCAGTTCACTTTCGCCTAATGATATACTTTCGGCGGCAATTTCACTATATTCTTCAGTTTCTACAGGGTCTGTAACAGTAATTAGGCATGAAGCAGAAAAATCCCCGTCATTGCTTACCGCTGTGACTGTTGTCATGCCCGCTGTCAGCGGAGTTACAACGCCGTCTACCACAGTAGCGACTTCTGGATTAGAACTGCTCCATGCAATTGTTTGGTTATCTGCATTTTCTGGCACGACTGTAACCAGCAGTTGAATCGGCTTGTCCTCAATCGTTAAATGAATTTCCGATTCGCTTAAGTAAACCCCAGATACCGAAACAAATTCATTTTCAAAGCCTTCGTTGGAGGCATCCGATGGCTCATTATTAGTTGTCCCCTCCAAAATTGGAGCGACATCGCTTTTATTAATTTCCAGCTCATCCTGCTGTTCCAGATGCACATCATTGTCAGCAGTTCCTGAGATATCGATATTTTCATCGATGCCTCCATCGCTGTCAGACAAGTCTGTGCTGTTTTGTGCAACTATTAAATTTTCGTTGACGGCATCAAGTTCCTCAGCAAACGAAACTACAGGCACATTGGAGAGCAGGAGGGTCATAGCGAGGAATAAAGATAACACTCGTCTTAGCAACGCATTCAAGCCCCTCTCGAAAAATAAAAGCGGGAGGGGCTTGATGCCCCTCCCGCTGGAATAAAGCTATTTACTGTGCGTAATACAACTCGTATTCGCTGAAATCAAAGACGATAACCATGCCATTGGTCACGTCGTAGTAGGTGCCATAATACTCAGGGGGAGTAAGAGTAGTTCCTGTTCCAAACGCAATGTTCCAACCACTCCCGGTGTACTTCGTGTACCAAGTAGTACCGATCTTAACACTCTCGCTGCCCGGAGTACCAGTATACCCATCTACAGAGCTAATATAACCGCCATTGGGGGTATTCCAAGTATCCCATCCACCAGTATAACCCAACGCCGCTCCGGATTTAGTGTCAGACAATGCGTAAGCAATTGCGTCCAGAACATTAACTGTGGTTTGGGTTTCGGCATCAGGGTTGTTATAGCTAGCCTTCAAAGTCTTAAGTTCAGTGGTAGAAATCCCGCTAATATCCACTTCAACCTTTTTGATATAGCTTGTCGGGATTCCACCAATATACTCCTGGTCGATCTTTTTCCCAGTGGCGGTGTCAATGCCGCCCTTAGTGAACAGGTCTTCAGTAATGTAAACGGTCACGGTAGCCCCTTCAGGGCTGGCTGCGAACGCAGGCACGGCAAAGCAGACAACCATTGCCAGCACCAACAGCAGGGATAGCGCTTTTCTCATGTGCTTCATAACTTTTTCCATCCTTTCAGATTTTTATTTATGCTCACGATATTTCTGTCGATAGCACCGAAATGATGTAGATTGCTCCTCCATCCAGCGCTCCATATCATGTGGGGCAATCGTTGGAGTTACACATTTAGAAAGACACGCTCATATCATCGCACATTCAATTCTAACTGTGTTGCTGGAATGAGATCAATCTATATATGCCTCCGGGTCATTTCCCGGTTGACACCCACTTTTCCGAGCCTGGAACTCCAATTTCTGTTCCTGCCTCGGTTTCTGAATTCCCTTCGGCAACGATAATCCGGCTTCCGTCAGGGCAATCGACCAGCTGACAAACCGCTCCGCAATGTACCGCCCGCCCTCAACCTCATAGGAATAAGGGGAGTGACCCAGCGTCTCCGCACAGGTACGAAGGTAATCCAGGATTTCATTGTCGCTCATATTCCCATGGGCTTCCCCCCATCGGGCATCCCGCTCCAGGCGGGTCTGCTTTTCGGCCTGAGCAACTGCAACCTTTTCCGAATTCGCAGCCCGAATCGCTTCCCGTTTCTGAGCCAACTGCTCGTCAAAGATGCCTGTTTTAAGAATTGGGCGTACCGGCACTGATTTCGATACCCACATTGTCTGCAACTGCCACTGGCACAGATTTTTGCCTTTACATAGCTTGGGAGTTGTACTGTATCCAGGTCGAAGCCCCTTACAGGTAAATTCAACATATCCAGCATGCAGAGAGTATCACTATACCGTTCGCCTGCATCCATTAGGCCATTCACATAGTCATGGTATCGCCGCAGGCAGAAGTAATGTTCTTTTCCCTTCCTCAAAATCGCCCGAAGAGGCCGGTCTAAAATACCCGCGTTCTGAAGGACCTGGGACAGACGGGGAATCTCTTTATCCATAATCTCCCTCTGCAGGTCAATGCTGGACGTCGAAATCGTAATCGGGTTGGCAGCGTACCGGTATGTCCCATCCATCCGGGACGCAACAAAAGCCGCCGTCAAATATGCCATTGTCTTCCCGGTACCAACTCCTGCCTCACAAAGGGTGACTTTCTTTCCGACAAGGCCATTGTAGATCACATTGGCCATTCTCACCTGATCCTCCCGCACAGAAAATCCAATTTGCGGAAGCAGGCAGTGGAAAATCATGTCAATCCAGTTACCTCGCTGGATTTGTTCGCCCATATTCATCCGTCTGTCACCAGTGTACTTGATGGCATAGAGGATAGCCGGGATCATCATCGGATAGTTGTGATCGTCCATACGTTCTCTCGTCATCATCACAGAGGAGCCAAGCCCTGTTGTCTTATCCAACGCAATATAGTGATTCATCACCTGATGACGGTAGTGATAAATAATATAGCGTCCCTCAAACGTAAAGTCATAGATCCCGCTGGGGTCTGCTTTCATCCGATCCGGCATCATCCGAAAGCTCATGAAGTCATTTTTCTGGATTTCAAACATAATGGTATCCTCCTATATCTTATGAATCATACTGGTATGATCCACTATTTTTACATGATTTCTACGACTGGCTGCCTACTTAGGAATAAAACGTCCCAACAAATTTCTCAAACTGTCGCTTGTACTTTCTCGCCACCTGCTCAGAAACACCGCACCGTCTGGCTACCTCAGCAGTACAGGATGTCTTCTTTCCATCCATATAGTAGTCCATCAGCATCGGTGCCCAATTGTGCCACTCAGCAACTGACTGGCGCAGCTGTGCGCAAGTGAGGCGGCTTACCGCGGAATCCGCAATATCTTCACTTTCAAGGCCCGCATTCGCTAAAATATCATCTTGCATGGTGAGCATGGACTCCACCGGGATATGCTCATACTGCTTTCTGCGTTGGAGGTTATCCCGAATCTTTCGCTGCTCCCGATCCCACTCCTGCCACGTCTCTTTTGTTGTTTCAATGAACATGCAGTCCACACCTTTGTCATCCGGAATAACATCACGGATAAAGTAGCGGCGCTGATCTGTGGGGAGCTTTGCGCATGCCTGGACAATCGCATGCCAGTTCTCCGCGGTTGTTTCTACCAGACATGTACTCCCGTCCAACTGTTTTTCTTGAAGCAGATACGTTGTTCGCATTCTTATATCCCTCCTGCGCAAAATAAAAAGCCGGGCGCAAAGACAGAGTATCCCTACTCTAGCTTCACGCCCGACCTATGTTGTCATACTGTACATCACTACAATAGACCTTACTCGGTGTCATGATACGATTCCAATATGCACTTTTTCTTTGTTTACGGAGTACAAAGATTTATGAGACTGTTGCCCGCCAGATATATGTGCCTATATCCTTAGCCGTTCTGTAGTCGAGTTTTCCCTTAGCCCTGCGCAGAGAAAGATTCACAACTGCAGTCCTGCCACATTTCTGGCACTTGAGTTCGACCAAACCGCTGGCGGCGCTCATTTTATAGCACAAGATACGCCCGCAGGTTTTACACCGAACTTCCACTCGAATAGGTTGGTCTTCTTTTGAGACCATCTCAACCAACTCCTCTCCTGGCTCTGGCCTCCGCAATCAGCTCATTTCGCTCCAGTAATCCAAGCTGCTCCATCCGGAAAGATAACGCACTTCTGGATACCCCAAGCGCATCTGCCATCTCGCAAAAGCACTGATATTTGTATTCTGAGTATTTTCGGCTCAAAACTTTCACCTTATCACCCAGACCATACACGAACATAGCATCTTTCACCGCGTCTTCAGGAAGCAGGAGACACGCTGCCAATGCATCTGCCTGCCATTCTTCCCAATCTGCAATCTTTCTCTTGGGCGCATTATTGCGTCTATAATCACAAAGCACACGCTGATTCGGTCCATAAATCTTCGGATATAGACGATACAATATCTGGTGGGCACACTCATGCGCAATTGTGAAATTTCGGCGTCCCTTTGCCTTTGGGGAATGGTTCAAACACGACTCAATCAAAACTGTCTTACCGTCCAAAATGAAAATGGATCTTTCTTTGTTCTCATCGAAAATCGGAACCATCACTTCATCCGGTGCTGTCATTCCTAAGATCGAATGATCATAAGACAACTGGCGAAAGTAAACAGACAGCCCAAGCATTTCAGCTAACTCTATAGGATCAACTCGATAGAAAAGCCTTTTTGAGGGAATGTAGCGCAGTTTGTACTGATCTATGATTCGATTTGCAATCGCTTCAATATCTATTTTTGATAGATACGGCATAGCTTTCTCTCCCATTACGCAGTACTGATCCACGGTTTCGCTACACATTGGGTAACTGTTTCTCCGTTCGTGTTTCTATTATAGAACGTATGTTCATGTTTGTCAAGAACTTTTTATGTCAACACTGCATTTTATGTTTTCTCGCTTTCGGAGCTGTCCTCCATCTGAGATGTTGAATCTCTTTTGCGTCTTTCTCTTGCTTGTCTTCTGGCCTGTAAATTATCTGGACGATAGCGGTCCGGGGGAGGCATTACACCACCTGTTCTACGGAATCCGTCCATCTTTCTGCCTACTTGGGATTTCTCTTGGACGGCCTGGTGCAGACGCGCTTTTGCGCTGGCTGGTGGGATATCATATGGCACAACTTCTTCCGAGATCGACTCAAAAACCGCAACCCTCTGTGGGTATTTTCGATCCAATGCCTGGAGTACTGTATCTTTACCCGCATAGTGAACGGGACGTGCAGCTTTATCTTCCAGCTCGCATTTTCCCATATTGAATTCTATTCCCCATTTTGTAAACAGCTTTAGTTTGGAAATAAATGGATGCGCGCCTGTTTTCATGACGATGAACGATCCTGGACGCATCGACTTTAGCTCATCCGCACTCATCAAAGGTCGTTCTGTCATCTGCAAACTTTCAGATGCGTTCTCATGACCCCGGCTTACAGAGCCGGTCATAACTGTTCGTGAGCCAAGTGCTTTGGAGATAATATCTGCTGTTTCGCTGGTTGGAGCAAATCCTCCGGCGATGGTCAGCTGGCAATTGTCCTGAATGATTGCCGCTCCCTCTTTTCCATAGTTCTTTTCAAGCTGCTGGTAACTCTGAATAATACTGACGATGCTCAGCTTTCTGGAGCGAGACGCACTATACATCACCTCTGCAGAGCTGATTGGCGGCAGGGAGCCAAATTCATCGCAATAAAACATAACACGGTTATCCAGCGCCCCACCTTTTTCATCCGCTACAGTCAGAATTTCCCGGTACAGCTGCTGGATCAGCAGTGACACCATAAAGTAAGTATTCGGATTTTCCTCCGGGAGGACAACAAACACGGCACATTTCTCATTGCAGAACTTCTCAGCGTCTACTGCAGTGTCGAAGCAAAGGATTTGCTCCAATTCTGAATCCAAGAAAGCATTGAGCCGAGACATTGCTGTGGACATAACGGATTGCATGGCCTGTTCGGAAGTGTTCAGCGCTGCTCCGGCAAACCATCTTGCCTTATGCTCCGCAGGCAGGCGTTCCATCAACAGCTGAAACTGATTCTTGTCTTTTACCTCAGACGGCCCAAGTAAATCTTGAATCAGCTTGAAGACGGAGACGATGTGACGCTGCTCCGGGTCCGCAAACTCGGCAATCAGGAGGATCGTCGAGGTCATCAAGCCCTCAGCGGCATCATAGAAGAAGGCGTTTTGTCCATAGGAAGACGCATCTCCATCGCTGTAAATAAGTGTTTTGGCAATGATCTTGGCATACTTTTCTGCCTTAGCTTTATACGACAGTTTGGAATCTTGCTTGTATAGATCCGTGTATTTGTTCACCAGATGCAGCAGATTAAAGCTATCCGACTTTGTAGGGTTTCGCAAATCAATGACGGATGTCGAATACCCATAGGCTTTGCAGATGTTCATGTAATTGCGGTAGAGATCACCTTTGGTATCGGTAGTGAGAAAAAACATGCCCGCAGCGCAGGCATATTCCAAATTGGGATACAGCCAAAATGCGGTTTTGCCACAACCAGCCGCGCCGATCATCATGGTGTGAACATCTCCTGTATCTACCAGAGCATACGTTGTTTTCTGAATTGAAATAGGAAAAGCACGACCCTCATTTGAATTCAACCGCAGGCTATATTTTGTTTGACAACCAACAACCACCCCCTGCGGCAGCTTTAGTTGTGTACACTGATTTCCCAAACTACGCCATCGCTGAGGCGTAAACGAAATTTTGCGGAATGTTCGAGTCATTTCCTGTGCCGTAGCAAAACGGGCCGCGCCATGCTGACCATCACCCACAGTTTTCGATTTGATACCATTTAGATTGTACATATGCGATGCCGCGGAAATGAGTACCAGGATTCCCAGCATACTTCCGCAGACAAGAATCAAAATTGTTTTTCCTTCCAGATGATACCCTCCTTTTCAGTTCAGAAGTATAATTACAAATTCTGAACACTGGCTTCACATTACTACCCCAGCTATTCTCACATGCCAAGTGTCTAAACTTGAAATTACTTCTTGCTTTTTGCGGATGAAATTTCAGTAAAACCCGTTTTATTGAAATTTCATTCTTATAGAAACTTCAAGATATGTCGTTTCACTGAAATTACCTTACAGAAAAACCTTTACTCTGATTTCATTTTCCTACAGTTCGAGTTTTTCTTTTAATCATTATTCTTCAACATCCCCTAGTTTATCTTTCACTGCAAATGTTCATAATATGAAAACAGCAGTGAGTGTTACACACTTTGCCCGCGCAAATTAATGGTTCAAATTCTCATTGTGGAATATTAAATTCCTTTTTCTTATTTAATCATTGACTATTTGCGTTATTCATGTTACACTGCCTATAGAGTTCTCTGTGACGAGGAGGTCATTGTATGGGGCAAACTACAGTAAGAGTCGAGAGTATCGAAATTGCCAATTTCAAAAATGTGAGCTTTGGCAAACTAGTACTGGAAAATACCAAGCCGGAATACAGAGCAAGCATTCTCGGTCTATACGGTCAAAACGGTTCTGGTAAGACCGCCCTGATCGATGCCCTGGAATTGTTGAAGCTCGTACTGTCCGGAAAGAGTATCCCTAGTTTTTTTGCCGACTATATCAATGTAGATAGTGTATTCGCTACACTTAAATACGGATTCAAGGTCGAAGATAGTAGTAAAAAGAATATATACCATGTATTTTACGAAGTATGCCTACGCAAGGACATTAATGATAGCGAGTATAACACAAAAGAGATTGTGGCCAATCCATCTCATAAAGTCACGCTTTTTGATGAAGTATTATCCTATTCCTGCGAAGCTAACGGCCAAAAAAGTCGCCTCTCTCCAATAATCGATACGCGATCCACGTCAGAGCTTCCATTTGTCCCGAAAGTCAAATACAATAAGCTTATTGGTCGAGAGAAAGAGGCTGCAACCAATCTTACTGTTGCTAAGCAACTTGCCTGTGAAACTTCACGCTCTTTTATCTTTTCCAAATCACTCCTTAACCAAATTCGTAAAAACTGCACGGATGATAGCTGCCAATTTCTGATAGAGAGTCTCATTTTCTTTGGGAATTATAGATTGTTTGTGATTAACACGACCAACACTGGGCTTATCAGCATGAACATTTTGCCGCTTGCTTTTAACTACGCTGAGCATGGCACCGCTTCTGTTGGCAATCTTATGCTCAAACTTGACGAACCATCTTCAATCCCAGAGGGGGCACTCTCGCTTGTTCATAAAGTTGTCAACAGCATGAATATCGTTTTGAATCAGCTTATCCCTGGCTTAACAATCGATGTAAAAACTGTTGGGCAACAGTTACAGTCTAATGGTGCCCGCGAATATCTTGTTCAGCTTATTTCAAGGAAGAACAGCAAAGAGATTCCGTTGCGATACGAGTCCGAGGGTATAAAGAAGCTTGTATCTGTCTTACAGCTATTGATTGTTGCCTATAACGAACCTTGCATGACTGTTGCCATTGATGAGTTGGACTCCGGCATTTTTGAATACTTGCTTGGAGAAATTCTTCGCATTCTCTCCGAAAAAGGAAAGGGACAGTTGATTTTTACCTCTCACAATCTGCGCCCATTGGAAACTATTGATAAGAGCTTTATAGCTTTCACCACAACAAATCCGCATAACCGATATATTCGCTTGTGTAATGTAAAGGCTACCAACAATCTCCGAGACTTTTACTATCGCGATATCGTCCTTGGCTCCCAAAGCGAGTCTGTCTATGAACCAACAAACAATAGTGAAATTGCAATGGCCTTTAGAGAGGCGGGGATTCGAGATGACACGTAAAAAAATTGTCTTTGTTATAGTGGAAGGCCCCTCAGATGATGACGCTCTCGGCGTAGTATTTTCAAAATTCTACAACAAAGATGAAGTTCATGTTGAGGTCATGCACTGCGATATTACAACAGATTTTGGGCGCACTCCAATCGTTTCAAAAATTGGGAATGTGATAAAAAGCTATGCGGGTCACACTTTTAAGCAAAGTGATTTCCGTCAGATTATCCACATCGTAGATATGGACGGAGCCTATATTCCAGACGAGAACATTGTTAAAGACCCAGATGCTACAAAACCGTACTATTCAACCACTGATATACGCACATGTAATAAAGTCGGAATTGAAAATCGTAATAGGCAAAAGCGTGATAACTTAAATCGTCTAACATCTATTTCTCAGGTATGGAAAATCCCTTATTCTGTTTTCTATATGTCTTCCAACCTAGACCATGCACTTTATGGAAAGCTCAACAGCACGGATGACGAGAAAGAACACGACGCATTTTATTTTTCAATGAAATATAAAAATAACCTTCCGTTGTTCATCCAATTCATCTCCGAGTCCGAATTTTCCGTATGTAATGACTATAATGAGTCATGGCGTTTTATAAAAGGGGCCTTACACTCTTTAGAACGCCATACAAACTTGGGCCTATGTTTTACTACGACTGAACCTCACAGCGATAATTTTTCTACACCTAATGCATAATTTTCAATCATACGGGACTACAGCAATCCCTTGAGTAAACTACTACATGAATATATTTTGAGACGACTGTGTACTAAAAAATAGTACACAGTATAGGATTCATAAACGGAAGCTTGCCAGAGTGTGCAACAACGCACACCCTGGCATATTTTCGTTTTTAACGGGATTTTTACCCGATTCTCTGTCCATGCGCCTGCTTCTTTTCCGCAATCTTCCGTCGCAGCTTTCGGTCTATCTCACTCACATTCCTATGATCTTTCTCAATGCTTTCTTGAAAAGTCTGCGCAAGATTGGACGCAAGCCGAATGCAGATAGCACAGATTGGTTGTTTCCCATAGCTCTCCAGTATCCTTTGCGCATAAATATTGCCCTGTTCTGCAGAGGCACTCAGTAATTTCTTTCCCAATTCTTCGTCCCTATCGACGTTTTGTCCGAACAGATACATCTTCCCAAGCTGATATAGAGCGTAGCTGTCCCCTTGGTTTGCGGCTTTCCACAACCAATACAATGCGCGTTTAATATCTTGCAGCAGCGCATCACCAATCAAGTAAAGCTTGCCCAGCGTATATTGCGCCGATGTAAACGTACCGTTCGCTGCGGCTGTCAGCAGCTCCTCAGCACGTTTTACATCGACAGGTATCCGTTCTCCAGACAACATTTCTCTCCCAAGAAAAAATGCCGCATACGGATTCTTCTGCGCAATTGCGCACTCCAGCAGCTCCAGTGCTTTTTCAGAATTTGGCTCAATAAGCTCTCCTTGAAGCAATGTCTTCCCCAGCAAATACTGTGCATATTGATTTCCATGCTCTGCAGATCGCTCCAGCCAGAGGACTCCCTCCGAAGTATTCTGCGGAGTTTCTTTCCCCTGCAAATAGGTTTTCCCCAGCAAGTATTGGGCATAATCATGCTCCTTTTCCGCTGCCTGCGTCAGGTAGTCTATGGCTTTGGGGGGATTTCTATCTGGGTAATCTGTTCTGAGCAGCAGTTTGCCAAGACCATACATAGCATCTGCATTCCCCAAGTTCACTGCCTTTGCAAGGTATTCAGCAGCCAAGTTCAAATTCACATCTGTCCCTGTGCCCGTCAAATTCATGCTGCCGAGGCGATAATATAACCTATCATCGGACATCGTCTGCTCGATACGCAGAAATCCCTGATACGCTAGTGCATTCCATTTCTGAGCCGCAACTGCATCTACAGCAGTCCCACACCCAGCCGCATACATTTTTCCAAGCTGATATTGTGCGTAAGCATTCGGCCTTTTTTCATCCGCAGCCGCTATGGTAAACAGTTTGAATGCATGAGTATCATCTTTTTCTACACCTTGTCCCCGATAGTATTGCTCTCCAAGAGAGTAAGCCGCAAGTGAATTCCCGGAAGCCATTGCCTTTGCAAACCACTCCGCGGATTGTTTATAGTTCTGTTCTATGCCATGCCCAAGCGCATACAGCTTGCCGATTCGGTACTGCCAGTAGTCTTTCTTCTTGTCTGTCTGCTCCATTTGCAGGAAGGCATTATAAGCACGAGAGAACCAGTGCTGCGCCATTGCTTCATCCATACAGCCTCCCAAACCAGACAGGTACATTTTTCCTAAGTCATACATCGCCAAACCATTGCCCGCTTCTGCCTCTCGCGTCATGAGCAAAAGTGCTTCCGCATGATCCGGCTGCCGCTCCTTTGTCCCATAAAGGGACTCCCTAGCCGCCTGGTATTGCTCTGACCACCAGCTCCCACTTTTCTTCATTGGCGACGGATCGTTTTCATCTGTACGGTGATTTTGTGACTCCACTTCTGGTATGTTCTCTGTCATATCTATTTCCTCCAACGGTAATACGACGGGCAATTCATCTCCAGCATCCGGAATCACTTTGGGAAAAATAGGAGCCTGATTCTCTTGTGCGGCAATTTCTTCTGCAGAAATCAGAGGTGCATCTGGGGAGATGTTCAACGCCTCACGAATGATGATATTCTTGATGGCGTGGAATGTCTTATTCTGTGATAGGGGAACACGCTTCTCTGCACTTTCCTGATAGATCTGTACAACCAGATCACGCTGGTCGTACCACAGTGCATACAGCCTGCCAAGCCTTTCATCCTTCATCAATTCATCCATAATTGCATTGACCAAATTTCTGGCAGTTGCAGGCAAGTACCCATATACTTTTTTACCTTTGGTCGCCTGCAGCCTTGCGGCAAGCTGACGCAGCATCAGCGCTACAGTATCATCACGGTAAGGGTTTTCATTCAAATCAGCAACAATTTGAGTAACCAAAGTTTTAACGTCCGCATTGAATTCATTGCGATACCTGGTTTGCGTATCATAAATCTGAATTAGATCCTGATGGAATATCGCTCTGGCAAAAGCAGATTTCAAATTGAGCAGACCTTGTTTAGTCATGTATGGCTCTTTCCCCACAGAATAGGAAATGATATGGCAATGAGGATGGTGTCCCTCATTATGAAATGCCGCATACCATCGCAGGTCTTCAATAGGGATACCCATGGCCTTTGCAAGTTCGTCGGCCTGCTCTCGAAGCATATCTCGCCATACTTCGCCCTTTTCAAATCCGAGTCTGGCCGCATCTTCCCGCCGCAGTGACAGTATCTGTGTCATCAAAATACCGTCGTAATCTGCCACCTCTTTGGCCACCTGTTTCAGATTGATTGGCACATCCGCATCAGTGAACAGCCCATGGGAACCAAAGCGCTGGACACGGGGACGGTTTGCAATGTATTGAACATAGTTTTCACGAGTATCAACTCGATCAACATTTTCCTCTATACTATGCGTAATAAACTCCGAAGCATTGCCTTGCGTCGGGCCATGTAAGTAGTCTTGATATTCATAGCTGTCAGCAGTATCCGGAAAATCCTTTAGAAGCTGCTCGATCATCTTCTTTTGCTGAACGGATACCGGAAGGGATTTCCAGCTGTCATCTATTTTCTCTACGCCATCTCGTTTGGCAATGTACTTCACCAAATTCTGATTATGATTTCTCGTCCCCGGTTTCAGATATCTCCATTTGAGGATGATCTTCGCCACACATGATCACCTCAATCTCTCTGGAACCGAACGATATCATCAATATTTAAGGAGCCATTGATCGCTTTTACATCATCCACGCACATTCCTCTGACCTCTCGCAGTGTCCGCTCATCAATATCATTTGCGGCAGCAATGATGTGCTGGAGGATAGCCAACTCCACTGTATTCTTAAAAAGCAGATTGGCAAGCCGATGTTCCAGAGATCCCAACGCTCCCTTCATCGTGGAGATCACAATGTTAGGAAGATAGCCACTATAGTCCTTGGCGTTCAAAAATCCAATGTAGAACTGTATCGCCGCGTCAATAAATTCAGACCTGCTCCTGCATCCATGAAACTTATACTGCTTCTCAACCAATTCCGCAGTTTTGGGCTGCACATAGGCAGTGATTTTTATCTTCTGTTCTTCCATCGCACCCTCCTCTCAAAGATTCTTTGCGCTCCGTTTCCCTAATTTCGGAAATAGGGGAAATTCAAACATACAGCTGCGTGTCAAACCCCAAAGTCTCCAAAATAATTGGCTTTTCACTAAGGCAATACACCGTTTTGTCCCCAAGGCCCTTAAAATGGGGTTATGTTGTCTCCAACTTTGAAATCCGAAAAAGCCGCATGCGACCAGCGTTGCTGGGCGCTGTTCCTTGGGCTGGAGGCTCAAAAGTCTCCAGCCCTTATTCCTGCAAACCTTTCGTACCGCAATTTCTGCCCTCGAATCCCAAACTTTTTTCGTCATTGCATGATCCCGTTTCTGCTTCGTTTTACCGTCCAAAGCACCGTGTTAGGTGGCCGTGTTCCACCAGCACGGAACAGAGCCGACACGCGGGCACCAGGCGGCCCACAGCTGTGATTATTCTTCCAGCGGCTCCTCGACTTGGGCTGCCGGGATAGCCATGGAATTGTCATCCTCCACAATTCTTTTCCGGTACTTCCGTGGCTTTATAACCGGTGCCTGTTCACCATCCTCGCCATTTACCATGCCAATGTACTCCCGAACCCCTGCGGGAACTATCTTTGTATATAGCGTTTCAAATATTTCAACAATCTCATCTTCAAGCTTGCTGTCTTTTCGCTCCAGGTAAATCCGAAGCGCTTTCACTTTTTCTTCATCGACGGAAATGGTTAATGTGGTTTTTCGCAAATGCTTCAGTTCCTCCCTTGTACACTCAAATTTACACCAATGACAACTTTGCTTTTCATTGAGAAGTATTGCAATAATCTGCAATACTTCTCAATGGCGCACTTGCCTTATCATACAGTTATACGGCTTTACAAGCTAGAGGTCACATTTTCGGTACTGTTCCAAAGGCTCATCTGATCTTTATCGGTCTTAGAACGGGTGCCCTCCCATAGCCACCACTGCATAACCTCCTCACCCGTTTTCCATTGCGTGTACGGTTTCCCGTTATCCCTTCGCTTGACAATCATTTTCTCAAAGGCACGAATGTACGCATCCTTGTATTTTGGGTATCTTGCAAATTCCGCTTTCATCTGTGTTGGCCCTGCCAGAGGGCAACCAATACAGCCTATTCGAGAATAGCCTTCATCGTATAAGCAGCAGTGTGGTATATTTCGGGAATTCAGATATTCCCACACTTCAGCTGCCGTCCAATCAATAATTGGATTCAATGTATGGCGACTTTTCATGGTGCAGGTTTCAAATAAACGTCGGGCATCATCATTGTCATTCATGAGCCGCACCATGGCTTTGGTATCATTGTTCAATTCAAGCAATCCACGACTATGTTTCCTCCTGCTGCTTTCCTCCCACCGAACTCCCGTAACAACAATACGTCCCTTGCCACCGTCCTCCTTTAACTCATCGCAGCAATAGCGTACCACGCGGGTCGGAGGCATTCCTTTTCTGACGATGAGCTTCCACATTGTTGTGCCATGGTAATCCACAATAACGTCCGGGTAATATTTTCGCCGGAAGTAAATCACTTCCGGTGGATCTACTGTTGTATGATTATAGTGCGCGTCAAATTTTACACCGGCTTCCTTGCACAGATGATACACAACTTGACTGTCTTTCCCTCCGCTGAAAGCAACATAGTACCCCTCGCTTGGCTCAAACGCCCGCAGCCGTTCGATTGCGATCTGCACTTTGTCCTGAGTGCCAAAAAGCGTTTCCTCCACCAGCGCCATTAAGCATATCTCCAATCATAGCTGCCATATGCTTCTACAGAATCTCGCAGCAACGAGTACACAGGAGATGGGAGGAAATGGAAATTAACATATTTCTCTCCCGCGATTTCAGGTGTGTACCAATAATCGAACTCGTCAAAGTTTTTAAGGAAATTACGCTGGTTAAAACTTTGGTGCCTTACGCAATGGTGTTCTGAAACTCCCTCCGGCGTGAACAAAACCATATGTGTCAGCTCTCCTGCCATATGCATATCCAGCACGGCAAGCCCCAATGTTAGGTTTCCATTTCTCCGACCACGCACCACCACAGGCACATCCACAAATTGCTCGGATGGCTGCTTGATGAAATCTGTGCCATAGGCTTCCACAAAGGCACAGTGCAATTGGCAAAGCACACGCTTTGCCAATTGCTGATTGCCGCTATTACAGGAATGAATCACCGCAGGGAAATCAATGTGCCGTAAAATTTCATTTACCGCATTCACAAATCTTTCCTGTGGATTCATTGCATGCCTCCCATGGTTACCTCCTGCTTTGTTTGTTCCTGGGATTCGTATGCAGCAGGGTCTGCACCTGGAACATCCCAGCCACTCATAGAGCCGCACTCCATAGCTTTCCTCTGGGCATCCGTGATGCCGAGTCTTGCGTTGTTGTAATCTGCCAACGCTTTGTTCTCCGCACGATCTTCTGTACTCCAGTCAGAAGGGTAATAGCCGCGTTCACCACGCTTTATGCAAATGAGTTCACCGGTAGATGCCAGAGTTGAAAAGCAAAGGTCCGGAAGACCTTCCGCAAACTTGGGCCCGAATCGCTCTTTCTCTGTCAGGATATCCCAATTCTCCCAATTCCACAAATGCACATACATATCTCCATCACTTGTAGGAATCTCCCGCTGCTCAAATCCTTCTCCCCAGCCATCCGATGCCTGTCCAGAAATGTATTCCTTCAGTGTTTCCAATTCAGAATCTGACAGCGTTCCAACAATTCTGCACTGGGCTACTCCCCAGAGTTTTCCTTCACGTTCTTCTGCTGTGAACACAACGGACTGTACTTTTTCGTCAACGGAATCACCATGGTTATACCAGCGCATAATTCCACGTTCGGCTTCTTCCGGGCACTGATTTCTAACCATTGCGGCAACGATGGCATCTTCCTGCCGCAATATCTCTCTATCCGACATTTCCTCCGGCTCGTCACTTGGGCCATCCCAGGGGTCTGTCCGAAACACTTCCGCACAAAGCGGCATATACAACTTGAGGGTTACAGGCTCCGGAGGAAGAACACTGAACGAGTCGTGTCCAGGAATCAAGCAGCTTGTCTGTCCATTTTCCCATTGGATATGAAATTTTGCGTCTTCGTCAATCTCCATCAGAGTTCCCATCTGCCCTTTGAAGAATCCACCTTTGGGATTCTCTAATTCACGCAGACGGATCTGTGATCCGACGGGATATTGGTCTCGGAAGAAGTTCAGCCATTCTTTTTCTACCGCCATTACACACCTCCGAACTGAATTTCTGTGCCGGCGATTTCACTGACACTTTCTCCAGAGCTTTCGGCATGGGGCAGCCTCACAGCGGCATCAGCACTTTGTTTTAAGTACATAGTCACAGCTGGCTGCTCGCCATCGACGGTACAATTTTCAATGTGTGCGCTGTCCAAATTTGCATCGTCCGCAGAGAAAGCCGCAACCTCACAGTTGATGATACGAGCATCACAAAAATCCGCGTCATTTGCGTGGAGCCCACGCAGGTTGCAATTTTCAATCAGCGTTCCATGGAAATCAGCCCCATCAAAGCACATCTCATGCAAGTCCAGGCCGGACAGTCTGCATCCCACAAAATCTGCCTGTTTGCCACCCACATCGTAACGCCACAATGTATGTTTTGCGTGCATGATCACAACATCATCCTGTGTCAGGATTCGCCGCTTGGAATCTTCATGTTCCTGAATGGATTCCAGCGAAAGGACAACGCCAACCGCATCCCCCCGGACATCCATATCTACAACTTCCGGGCGAGCTTGAAGCATAGCCATAAAAACATCTTTGTCCAATCCTCCACCTTCAAAACCATCCCGCAGCTCCGCATAGGAAAAATCATAGCTTGCCTGATCATCGTAGCCATCCAGCGCCTGCACGACACAGGCATCCACATACCTTTCGACTTTTTCTCCATACGCAAGCAGGAACGGTGTGACCTGACGAACTACCGCATCCGGAGATTCCTCCGCTATCGTGCTGCTGAAGTACGGCACTTTTTCATGCAATGTCATTTTCTGATTCTGCGCCTGCAGGTAGGCACTGACGTTTGGGAAGAACGATACATTTCTAGCAAAGCCGCTTCCACCGGAGTTGACCAAAATGCCCTCATCCAATTCTTCGTTCATTACCAGAATGCAGTATGCTGTCCCATCCTTCATTCCCATGAGTTCGTTGTTGTCTGTGATAAAATCATAGTCCCCAAGAAGCTGCTGATAAAATTTCGCATATTCGCTGGGGGAAAGCGGAATAATTTTCTCAATCTCGCAATCCAGAGTTTTCATTTCCGGCAGTTTATGCAGGAACATTGCTTTTGTCTTCATTGATACCTCCATTAAGTGTCATTCTTTTGCGGCCTCATCCACATACTCGATACATGGCAGCATGAGCCAGCCAGACCATCCACCGCTGGACACACTTCTGCGTATCACTCCATATTTGGTGCCCAGCGCTTCTACAACAACTCCGTTGCCGATATATACTCCAACGTGTCCTGTTTTCCAGAGAATGATTCCGGGTATTTCCGGCATTGTACTGATGCTTCCTTTTTGCGTTGCCCAATTATAAATTTGCTCTGTCCCAATATCCGGCATACCGTTGGTAGCATAGCCAATTGAATCCGAAGCAGCGTCATACCAGCAGTAACCTTTAATGAGCCCAATACAGTCAGCGGTACGCCTGCCGATCCAGTGTGACAATATAAAGTCCTTGTATGGTTCAATTTGATCCGGATACTGTGAAAGTTTTGCCTCGAATGCACTTCGTGACAGGACTTGCCCATAGGTACCCAGTACATATCCCCAGCCGGAGTCTTGTGCGGTAATTGCCCATTGCACAAGGTCCAGATTGTTTTTCTTGCTTGGATCATAGTAATCTTTTAAGTTGATGTAGGCACTTCTGATGTTGGACGCAACATTGGAATATTCCTCAGTTGTAATTCGAGAGCCGAAAGTACGGTTCAGCATATCCACGATTTGCTGGTCTGTTGCGTCTTTTTGGTAGCAGGACAAAAGCCGGGACACAAATCCCGGCTCCTTGGACTGGTTATATAACGCCATGATATAGGCGGCCTGTGCTTCACCCGCTCGTTCCGGCATGTCCGCTTCCGTAAATGCGGATTTGATTTCTTCCATCATAGATTCTATGCTTTCCAGCATCGCGCGGTCTTCTGAGGAAAGGTTTTCTATGATCTGCTGTTGCAACATACCAACATCCAATTTTATTTTTCCGCTGACCAATGCAAGAAAAGCACAGACCGGAAGAATGAGTGCCACAAACAAGGTCAACAAAACCATGCCAACTTTTTTCAGTGTTTTCTCATCCGTCAGGATCGCAACCGCAACTTTCTTGAGCACCGCTCCAATCGTTGCACCCATTAACGTCCACCAGCTTTTCCGAACATTTCAATTTTATAGTCCGGTGCGATAACCTGCAGCAGATACCTTTCGTTACCGCAGCGATACAAACATGTACCGCGCTCCGGGTATCGGATAAGTTCGAACTCCGCTTCTTCTACCTGCAGGGCATCCATATATTCTCTGGGATTGATTTGTCCTGGGTAAAACAAGAACTGGTGCGTCGGAATCGAGAACAGAGGCTTTGTGAATTCACGGATCGACGGGATCAGGAAATCCTCAATGTTCTGGGATGCCAGCACCATGATAGACTCTCTCTTTCTTACCCGCTTCATAGCGTTCCGAATGTACTCAATCGTTGTCAGATTGGACAGGAACATATATAGCTCGTCGATTGCCGCAACTGTGTTTCCAACGCAAATCAGCGAATTGCTCATATAAGAGAGAATATTGAACAGCATTGCGTTGCGCAAGCGCTCATTCGTATCCATTAGTCCCCGGACACCGAAACAAATAAACATATCGTCTACGATATTGGTGTGGCCATTAAAATACTTACTTTCCGATCCCACACACATAGAGTGAATCCCCAGGCACACCTCCCGCAGCATATTCTCTGTGTAAAGGTGTTTTTGCCGAAGGTCATATTCTCGAAACTCCTTTTCGCACAGAGCGTACAGGTCTGCCATCACCGGGTAATCCGTTGGTTTCAGCTGGGAAAAGTCTGTTTTATCACTGATGTTGTGGAGCGCATACAATTTTTCCAAGAGAATTTCCAATGTGTCGATCTGCGCATCCGTAAAGTCTTTATAAGACCTGAAGAAATCTTTCAGAAAAGCGATGTGCTGAGACAGCCGGGTGGCACGTCGGAATGCCTCCGGAGCAGAATCATCCTCCTCTTCAGCGTCATCTTCTTCACTCCACATCTTAGGCTCCAGCGGATTGATGATAAATCGGCCTGACATGCAGTCTACATAACTGCCGCCAAACGCATTGCACAGGTCTTCATATTCCTTCTCGACATCCAGGCATATAATCCGTTTTCCGGATTCCCGCAGATTGGTCATGAGCAGTTTCATCAGATAGGATTTTCCCTGACCAGAGTTTCCTAAGATCAATGCGTTTCCGTTCGTCTTGTCATCACTGCGGCGATCCAAGTCCACCAGAATATTGGTTCCGTATTTGTCTCTGCCGATATAAAATCCTTTCGGATCCGTTTTACCGGAAAAGTTGAAAGGGAAGAGATTCGCTACGGAGCTGGCTGGCAGCACTCGCTCATATTGCACCCCGAAACGATTACTTCCAAAGGGAGAGACTGCCAGAAATCCTTCTTTCTGCCGCAGGGTCAGTCTGTCTACCGTGATCTTTGCGCGTGTCAGCTCCATTGCGATATCTGACTGCAATTCCCGCAAGGATTCCGCACTTTTGGTCTTTAATTCAATGAACACCGCGCAATGGAGCAGCGGCTCCCGGTTCTTACGCAAATTCGCAAGCAGTGTAACCACGTCCTGAAGATTGCCCTCTGCCTGGATGGCTTCATTGATGTCGTGATCTCCTGCCATAAGTCGATTTTTGCGATTGGCATTGTTCACAATTTGCCGCTGCTCCATGGGTTCTACAAGACGATGGTAAATACGCAGCGTCACACCATTCCGTTCAGCAAGCTGAGAAAGGATGGCCTGCTCCTCGGTAGAAGGAGGATATTCCTTAACCGCCCAGGTACTCCGGTAAGAATCTCCAATCAGGTAGCTATCCGCAAAGAACTTCACAACACCTGGAGCGACACAGTCAAAAAAGTCCTTTGTACGGATTTCTTCCGTATCAACTGCGGCCTGTTTTTTCGCTCGCTCCTTACGGTATTTTCCTTTTTTCTTTTCCTTCTTGGCAAGGTATTTCACGCTTTCACCTCCTCAAAGAATTGTGCGCCATCCACATCCGGCATCTGGTTGCCATCCATAGATGCCTCAAAATAAATCGCCACCAGCCGTTTGATCTCACCTTTATCCATCCGCTGCACCTCAAAGCCCTGTTCCACAACAGCTTTCAATACCCGATTCATCGCAACAAATACCTGCTCGGCTTTCATGTTCTTACACCGCTTGATCAGTATAAACTGTCGGGCTGTAGACATTTCAGCCTGCATGCCTGTCAGCATATCTCGGTCCTTCAAAATCAGCTTTCGCACATTCGGATTGCTCTCTTTCTTGGCGATAGACTGCAGGTATGCTTTGTTTTCATCAAAGCATTCACAGCTGTCCGTGCATACAAACTCCAAGTCGGGAATGGCAGATAAGAGCATTTGCAGGTGACGGATTTTAATGTCAATATTGGCTGTAGACAAAACGGATATGTTGGTCGGAGCTACTCGATAAAATAGGAGTTCTCCTTGATCCGTCAACAACCCGTATTTTGTAAACGCCTGCACACCAAGCATTTCCTGCACAGATATCCCTTTTTTCTTTTTCACCGCATCACCTCCATTCATAACTTTGTTGTGTTGTTATAAAATACCGTACCGCGTATCCGAGGTAGTCCAGGACTGTGGTATCATCTGCCCGAATTGTCAATACGCCATAGGCCATGCTGATTGCTCCCGGCAGTAACATTTTAGAGCGAACGGCCAGCACCACGGATATCAAGACGGCAACACTCAGAATCACAAAATCCCGCAGGCCCCACAGCCAAAGATTCGCCTTTGCCTTTAGGTTCTGCGGGTAGATATACTGGGTCACTAACATTCCTCCTCCCAAAAATTGTACGATTCCATTTTAGGGCCATCCCCATATGATCCCCGTCATTTTGCTTTTGTGAGCGCTTTTGTCAGGTTGACAGCTGTGCTGGTAGTATGGAATACGGACATCATGTTCACTCTTACAGAACTGTCCAGTCCGAATTGCTGTGCGATCCGCGGCACTTCATTGGCCGCCAACATAATTCCCATTCCGAGCAGCATGTCTGTCTGGAAAGACATCATTCCCAAAAACAGCAATGTTGTCTGCAAAAATGCTGTTAGGCAAATCGCCGCAACCTGCTTGCACCACTGGTTAAACCCATCATCGAATCCACGTGGGAGCGAAAACATATAGAGTTCTCCGACTGCCATCTGGATCAGCAGGATACCGCCTCGCTTGATATTGGCGAAGAACACTTTGATCGTGCAGTACGCAAACGCAATCAGGAAGCAGAGCAATTTCAGCCCTGCAGTAGCAGTATCCGGCAATAGGAACGCGGTCCGTAAAACAAACGCCACAAACTCGCCAAAGGATGCCGCCTGTGATCCGGCAAATATTCTGGTCAGGTCGCCAGCAAATGTATTTTGCAAAGTAACACAGAATTTGTAGAGTTCAATCGGAACGACGCTTACCAAAGCGCAGGCAAAGAAGCCTTTCAAAATGTTCAGTGCTGCCGTTTTCACATTTACACGGCCACTTTGGGATTCTATTGCGATATCAAATACCGCAACGACGACCCCTGCGGCAAACAGTGCCCAGCCAAATAGCCGGAATAGGTCAACGACAGCCGTCACCCAGCTCAGAGTAAAGATTCCCGCCCCCATATTGTTGATTCCTGTGAACAGATCCGCTATTGCGTCATAAATGGACGTGTACAGCCATTGTACCAGCGCCGTCCAGATAGAATCCACAATACCGCTTGTCGCATTTTCAAAGGCAATTCCGATTGCGTCGCCCAATCCAGACAGAATGCCACCCAGCCAATCAAACAATAATCATCACCTCCCAATCAGAAATTTCTCGTTCTGATGTGTTTGATCGTATTGCGTCACATCATTTTCTGCTGACACTGCTTTGACGTTTCGATTCCCATCTCCTTAGCCTGTGCGAACCTTACGTTTTCCTTGTAGCTCTCACGCCACAGATCAACTTCATCGTACTTTTTCTCATTCTCTTGGGAAGAAGTACACAACTGGATTTTGTCTTCCATGCCAGGATCAAAGGATGGACCAGATATAGCTGGGAGCCGTCAGAGAAAACAGCAGACATGCAAACAGAATTGCGGGTGCTGTAAACTCAAACTGACCATGTTTACGATAGTCCATGTATGCGGTAGCAATCTTTACGAAAAACAGGATTGCGAGGATCATATCGATAACCGGAAACACAACATTGTTGACGATATCCTTGACCTGCCCCTGCGCCGCGTTCCAGGTGCTTTCGATTGCGCCGGAGACATTGCCCGCACTTGTCGCAAAAGCCGGAACCGCCATGAATGCCATCATCATGACCACCACTGCCGCCATAACCATCACTCTTGTAAATCTTTTTTTCATTATATTTCCTCCATTTCTTTGTTGCGCTCACAGTACACCACATACCGCTGCCGTCCTCCAGAAGCATATGGGTGACAGGTAAGCAATGTTAATCTTTCATGATCTTCCTGAATCAGGGTCTTTTGGATATCGGTTGGATCAATGATTTCGGTATCCACAACCGAGTAGATCAGCGTTTCCCACAGGTTTGTGATCGTCACCGTATCTCCGATCTCTAAATCTGTGATATAGCGAAAATATGCCGCCCCATTGTACCCTCGGTGGCCCGCCAAGACGCAGTTGGTATTCATCCCACCGATAGGCAGACTCGTTTGACTTAAATGTACAGCTCCTTTCGCCATATTTTCCGTGGTTGCCCCTAAATAGATCGGCATTTCCAGCTGGAGTTTGGGGATACAAATAACGCCGATTGCATCTGTATCTACGCCATATTTTTCCAAAGAAAAGCTAGGCTGCTGGTATGACCATGGATCACACAATTGGGATTGTCTTTCTTCCCATATCCGTGCGTTGTAAGTCTGCATAGCTGCAAACAGTTCTGGATATGGCATTGTCTTATCTGGAGGCACGTTAGATGATTGGCTTTCTTGCCCCGAGCCAGCCGCTGTTTCTTGCCTTTGATCAAGGAATTCCTTTGCGTCCATAGAAATCTTGGTATCTACAAACACCCCATGTAAAAGAGGGTAGAGCATAACGATTACTCCAAGGAGAAACATGGCGATTATAAAAACCATGATCACTCTACGCCACATCATTATTCTGCCCTCCCCAAATGGTGTGCAGGAACGCAAACAGCAATATGAGCAGCAAAGCAATGACAACGCCTATAATGATTCCTTTTGCATAGTTTTGCTCCCATGTAGATTCTACCATTTCCACAGCGACACTTTGTTCTTCCAAAGTCAGTGCTTCTTCGTAGGGAATCCGGGAGCCGCGCACCAGCAGCCGATGCGTGTTGATACCGTAGGGGGTGCAGGTGACGAGCGTACACAGGTCCTCGCCGGGAACGATACCCAAAAGGTCCGTTTCATAGGGCAGGACGGTGTTAATTTCCGTCACCTGGTACGCCAGGGTTTCATTCAGCACATTCAGATAGAACACATCCCCTTGGGTCAGCTGTTCCAAATCCGTGAACATCTTCTGACTTGCCATGCCGCTGTGGCCGGAGAGAATGGTATGGGTATTTTCACCGCCCACCGGCAGAGAACTTCCCAGCAAATGCCCCACGCCACGGTCTAGTACCTCCGCATCCGTGCCGTGGTATATGGGTAGGTTTACCTGGATTTTGGGAATCTCCACATAGCCCATAATGCCGTTCCCGGCAATATCCAGTTGGTTGTCGTAATTCTCGGCGGCAGATGACAGAGATTCTTCACTGTAAGCATCCGCTGTACCAGGGGTGATTGCCAGATTGTAGGAAACGGCCCTTTGCTTTGCCTCCTGCAAAACGGAATCATCCGTCTGCTGGATAAGCTCCTGATATGCTGTCTGAATTTCAGAGGCGTATTTCTGGTTGACATAATTTGAAATGAGTGGGTACAGTGTCAGCCCCAATGCTGTGAGAAACAGCACTGCGGCACAGATCGTTATTATCTTCTTTTTCAATACATCCTCCGTCCCTTATATTTTGCTTGTGTTTTGTACATAATAATGCTATAATAGCGACATGAAAGGAGGCGGCACTATGCCACAAATTCGTCCTATCACTGACCTTCGGAATACCACAGAGATTTCCGACATCTGCCACGCCAAACGGGAGCCTGTCTTTATCACGAAAAACGGCTACGGCGATCTGGTCGTTATGAGCATTGAAGCCTATGAAGATCTGATCGACACGGCTTCCACCGACGCTGCCATTGGGAGAGCGGAATCCGAATACGCCAGAACTCACGAATCCCACGACGCCCGCACCGCTCTGGCTTCCCTGCGGAGGAAGCACTTTGGATAAATACGAAGTTCGGTTGATGAATCAGGCATTGCGGGATTTGGATGACATTTACGCCTATATTGCGGGCAATCTGCTGGAACCAGGCGTTGCCGCGGAAATGGTAGATGCCTTGGAATCTGAGATTCTATCCTTGGAATATCTGCCATATCGTTGTTCAGAACGCCGCACAGGCTCTTTTGCAAACAGCGGATACCGGCAGCTCATGGTCAAGAACTACATTGTTATTTACCGCATCGATGAAGCAAACAAGCAGGTCCTTATTGTGACTGTGCGTTACGCCAGAAGTTCCTTTTGAGGAAGCCGGAGGGGAAAGCCCCTCCGGCCTTTTCCGTTTATGCGGACTTCTTACTGGACACCGCGTACAGCACTGCCGCCGCACCGACCATCAACAGAATGCCCACGATGGTGAAGATCATAGTACCGTTGTCGCCAGTCTTGGGCAGGTCAAAACCACGAACATTGACCACGGTCAGAGGGGCCTCGGCATTGGTGCTGCCGTTGTCCTCGGTCATGTTCACATTCTTGCCGCTGACGGTAGCGGAGGCGGTCAGCAGCTTGTGTTCCAGATGCTTCTGGGGGATGTTCTTCAGATCCGCGTCACTCAGAATGACCTGGGCATACCGGGGGTCATTCTTGATCAGACCCAGAGCGTCGGAGGCGTAGATAGTACAGTTCTCGGAGCCTTCCTTCTGGGAAATCACAACCTCAATATCCTGCTTCAGCAGCACATAGCCGTTGTCGGTGCGAACTTCGGTCATGGTGTAGGTGTCATCTTCCAGACCTTTAATGAGAATCCGCCCCTTGGTATCACCGGTTTTCACAGGGACGAAGTGCGTAGCATCTTCCTTGTTGGCAGTATGTCCGGTCACATAGTACACACCCTCCTCCTGATTCAGCTTCGCCTGGACATAGTAGTTGTCGGTTTTGTTCTGTACCAGGAACTCCACCTTGGAGAAGTCGCCTTTGCCATCGGAAAACAGCTTGGTAAGGTCAATGCCGTAGGTATAAACATGGGCATCGTCCACCAGGGTATCGTAAAACGTCTCACTGGTGCGCTTCCAGGTCAGGACAACCTTGTTGTCGTTGCCCTTGTCGCCCACCACCAGGGAATTATCGCTGTCTACTTTGGCCGTATAGGTCAGTCTCATGGTGCAGTCAGAGAAGCCGGAATTGACCATGCTGGTATCGGTATAGACAGCCTTGGACTTGCTGATCTCTGCCAGACCCTTTGCGGTCATTTCTACGGTCATAGCAGTCTTGCCGTCCTGGGCATCGTTATAGGAAACGGTGAAATAGCCGTCCGCCTCCTTCCAGGTGGTCACGGCGTCTTTGCAGGCGGTATCGGAGAAGATTTCCAGGACCACGTCGCCCTTGGTATAGGTCATGCCAGCGGACAGGGTATCGATGAAGGTATAGCAGGACAGGTAGGTAGCCTCGGAAGTGATGCTGGGCAGGGTAGAAACGATCTGGTAGTCAATGGTGTCACCAGCGGAGGCGGTGCCGGTGTGGGCGTAATCGTCCGTCTTGCCGGTGTCGTTCTTGCTCTCCCGCAGAGTCTTTTCCAGAGAGGGGATGCCGGTAAGGTTCTTAGGGTACAGGGTAATGTCGTAGATCCAGCGGGTGCCGCCGTCATTGGCGTTGGTGCCGTTGACGGAGGTCATGGGGACGGATACCAGGAAAGGATCGGTGGTGGAAACGACCATTTCAGGGACTTTGGTTTCTGCAACCAGATACAGACCCAGGGGCAGGTTTTCAGCTTTGGTCTTGCCGTAGGAATCCGTCAGGGGCATGGCCGCACCATTGGCAGCAGCATAACGCTCCATGGCATTCTTCACGGTGGTGGCGTTGGCAGTTAGACCGGAGGACAGGGCGGAGATCAGCACATCAGACTGGTAGAAATACTTGGATTCATCCAGAGCATCCGCTTTTTCGTACCGATTCTTTCCGTCCGCCAGACCAAGGGCTTTCAGGAAGTCCGCACCCTTGGCCTTGTCCACGGCGTACAGGATTTCCACATGACCGTCGGTGGCTTCGGTTTCGCCGTACTGGAAAATATCAGCTACCTTTGCATAAGTAAACTCGACACCCTTAATGGCATATCCGTAGCCGGTTTCGCCGTTGCCCAGAGTGGAAGAAGCATTTCCGCCCAGAACATTGTTTACCCCGGTTTCGTCATAAACGCCGGTAGACACATAGCTGGAATCCCATACGCCGTCCTTTTCGGCGTTGGTCAGATCGTACTTGTAGATGGTCAGAGAGCCGGTTCGGGATTCGTCGATGGTTGCATTCTCCAACTCGGCGGCGGAGACAGCCACCGGGAAGGACAGGAGCAGTGTCAGAGCTAGGAACAGGGAAAGAATTTTTGTGATGCTTTTCATAGAGCAGTTTCCTTTCTTGAATATAATTTTGAGGTTGGATTTTGAATTTTGAACATGAAAAAACCGGGGCTTATCCCTGGCGTGGAAAAATACATGATTGCCCTTCTTTTCCACAGATTTTTTGAAAATAGATGTTGCTTTTTTCTAACGGATTGCATATAATAGTAGTGAACCGAGAGGTTCACAGCGGGTGTTTCGCCACCCACATCCCAAGTGCGAGGCTTTACAGCAGGTGTTCCGCCACCTATATCCCAAGTGCGGGGCGTTAATGATACGGGGGGATGCAAATCCCTCCGTTTTTTGTGAGAGGAATTACAGATATGAATATTCGATTTGAGAATCTGGGTCTATACAACATCGATACTGATTATCTGCGGTATCTCAACGGTATCGAGCCGGAAGTGCAGTTCACGCAGGAAAAGAACTATGAGCAAAAGCCCTTCCTCGGTATTCTTGTTACCATTGATACATATTCCTACTTCATCCCTCTGACCTCCGGGAAACCGAAACACGCCAAGTGGAAAAATGTGGGTCCTGCCCATTACCTGATTTACGAACAGGTAAAAAAGACGGAGCTTCGTAAACGGGATATTTTCAAATCCATTTCAGAGACGGATGCACTGAAAATTTTTGCTGCACTTGACCTAAAGAAAATGATCCCTGTTGCCGATGGTTTGTACAGCCGAATTGAGTTCGCAAAGCTGGAAGATCAGAAATATGCGGATCTACTTGAAAAGGAGTACAGATTTTGCCAGAAAATACAGGACGGTATTCTTTCTAAAGTCACCCAGATTTACAGGGAACAGAAAGAAACGGGAAAGGTTTATCCTATGTACTGTAACTTTTCAAGATTGGAAGATGCCTGCAATCAGTATCAGTCCATATGACTTTTGCCGGAAGCGGTTTGCTTCCGGCTTTACCAATGCCTTTTTCTGGATAGAACAGAAAGCATACAAAGGCAGCTGATAGCCGCAGCCAGCCCAAGCACCCGAAGAACGGCCCCGGATATCGCACCAGTTTCCGGCATGGTAAAGGTGCGGGCGTTGACAACGGTCAACTCTACGGACAGCGTATCCGTGGGAAGCGTGCCAGTAAACGCCGCCTCCGTGAGCAGCTTAAAGCCCTCCGGTGCTTTGGTTTCCGTCAGGCGGTACTGTAGTCCCGGATAGAGGTTGTCCCATTCCAGCAGTCCGTCCGTCCCGGTGGTCAGGCTCCCGTCCGTTACATCGGGATTGGAGCAGCCGCCCCGAACAATGGTTTCGGAGTAGGTCACGGGATGCCAGAGAGAACCGTCCTCACTCCATTCCAGCCGAAATGTTGCCCCCGCCAGATGAGCGCCGCTAATGTCGATCTTCTCCACAGTCACCTTGCCGGTGCGCAGAGCATTGACGAAAGATACTTCGGCGATCTCACCCTGTTTTACGGTAACGGTCTGTGGATTTTCACTGATGCATTGGTAAAGACTGTTTTCGGGAAGCAGTTCTTCTACCGTGTACTGACTGGGCAGCAGGTTCCCGGTCAGGATAATGCCGTCCTTGTTGCTGGCGAAGGGAGAGCCGTCCAGAACCTTTCCTTCGGTATCTGTAATCTTGAACTGCCAGCCCTCCACAGAACCGCCGCCCTCCATGGTTTTGGAAATTTTCAGCCTGCCATACTGGACATTGGTAAAGGTGATAGACACATCCTCATGGGGCTTGATTTCAAACTTGTGGATCGTTTCATCTACCATCCAGTATTCGTCCTCAAATCGTCCATGCTCGTCACCGGTTTCCTTCGCCCAGTAGGTGCCGGGGTCAAGGTAATAGCCCGCCTTACCGTCGGCATTGGTGATAAGGGTGCCGACCTTCTGGGTGCAGGCTTCGTCCGAATAGACAGTGATATGCCAGCCTTCCACGGACTGCCCGGTGTTGGTCTTTTTGTAGAACCAGACCAGTCCCTGCTCCTTATTGAGCCAAGTGTCCACGGTGGTTTCACCGGCTTTCACGGTCACATCATGGAAACCCAGCTCTGTGAGCCAATAATTATCCTCCGTGGGCAACTCCACAACCGTGTACCACCCTAACGGAAGATTTTGGGTGCAGGCATATCCGTTTTCATCGGTGGTGAAGTCTCCGTAGGAATTGCCCTCGGAATCTCTCACCCGAAATGTCCAGCCGCCAAGCTGATTGCCGGTGTTGGTGGTCTTGCGGATTTCGATGCGCCCATAGTGGGTGTTGGTGAAGGTGACTTCTGCGGTCTGACCAACTGCAACCGTTACAGACTTCACAGCGGTGTCAAATTCCCAATAGGGATCGTCCGTGGGATTCTCTTTTGCGTAATAGGTTCCCTTCTGCAAACCCGAAACGGTTACCGTGCCATCTGCCCCGGTGGCAAAGGGAGAGCCGGACACAGCGTTGGTGCAGTCGGCATCCGTATACAGCCCGATCTGCCAGCCACTCAGGTTTGCACCCGTGTTCGTGGACTTAATCAGCTTCACGCTGCCGGTGTTCAGCTTGTTTGTGAAGCTGACTGTCGCGGTGCCGCCTGCGGTTACAGTTACCGTCTGTGGGTTGGTACTGGAGCAGTAGTAAAGGGCATTGATTGCGCTGTCCATGTGTCCGATTTCCTTGACATAGTAGGTGCCAGGGGTAAGCCCGGTGACGGAAATTTTACCGCTGGTGTTGGTGCTGTGCGGACCAGAAACCAGCGTGGTGCAGGCAGAATTGGAGTAGATTCCAAACTGCCAGCCGGACAGGTTCTTGCCGTCCTCTGTGGTTTTCGTCAGGCTGATAGCGCCGGTGTTCAGCTTGTTATAGAAGCTGACCGAAGTGGTTCCGCCGCTGCTGACACTGACCTTCTGGGGATTGGTGCTGGAACAATTGATGGAACTGTCGGTGTGCCCCAGCTCCTTGACATAGTAGGTGCCAGCGGTCAGCCCGGTAATGGAAATCTTTCCGCTGCTGTTGGTGGTGTAAGGTCCCGCCGCAAGGCTGGTGCAGGCGGAGTTGGTGTACACGGCAAACCGCCAGCCGGAAAGATTCTGCCCATCCTCCGTGGTTTTCGTCAGGCTGATGGTTCCCGGATCAGGGGCTTTCAGCTTAAAGTAGGCATTCAAGCTGCCGCTGGAAGCGCTGGCAAGGGATACCGTCGTCTGATAGCTGGAACCCGACATATACCAGATGTTATAGGTGGAGCTTGCCGCGGAGGGCAGATACCGGGTAGCCCTATACACAGTGGAGGAAGAAATCGTTCCCGCCTGCGTGATGTACAGAGTGCTGCCGCTCTTGTAGAACTCCGCTCCATTTCCGTCTGTGAAAGAGAAGTTGGAGAGAACGCCGTTGCTGTCATAGACGCTGGTTTCTTCTCCTGTCAGGCTGATGGTAGGAGCGCTGCCGCTGGATGCGGAAGTGAAGCTGGGAATCTTCTTTGCCGCCTGAATGTTGGACACCAGCGTATTGTAGTTGGAAGTAAAATTGGTAACAGATGCCGCACCGGCATTGTAGAAGATATTTCCAGCCGTTCCGCACTCGTTGGTGGAGTTGAGGGTGAAGGTGCTGGGGTCACGCAGACCGCACACAATTTCGTAAATCAGAAACTGGGTGGCGATCCGCAGGGGTACATTGGGGTTGTTGGCTTTGGATGTGGTGGTCACGCTGATGGAGTGATTCCACATCTGATCGCTGTACAGCAGAATCAGACCAATGGCTTCCCGCCGTGCGGCAGGCAGAGCGTACCACACATTGCTGCCAGTGGTGCTGCCACTGCCGTCCAAGGTCACATCCCGGTCAACGGAGTTTCCGGAGGTGCTGGCTGCGTAGCTGCGCCAAGGCTCAATGCAGTACAGGGGGTCATCCACATAGGCAACACCGCCATACCGTGCAAAGTGCCAGCCCAAATTCTTGATGTACGCAGTCCGGGTGGTGCCGGTACCATTAGGTTTGTAGGCACAGGCAACCTGAGAGTTCAGAACAGTGGTGTAATTGCCGTTATCAGCAAAGTCAAACAGCATAATACTTTTCTGGGTGCTGCCGATAGCCCAGGTAGAACTATCGCCGGGTGACAACCCCATTATGCCAGGACCATCCTGGGGGACATCTTCTGCGGATGGTTCAGAGCTTTCTGTTTCCGGTTCAGGTTCTGTTTCCGGGATAGTATCTTCCGGAACCGAATCGGGATCAGGCTCTGAACTGGTGATCGTTGGTTCTGTGATGGGAGTTTCATCTTCAGGCAGGGATTCTTCGGTAGGAGGATCTACACCAGATTCAAATTGCGAAGAAGGCATTTCAGCCGCATAGCCGAAGGGCACCATACTGAAGAACATCAAAAATACAAGCACCAACGCCAGCGGCTTACGAAGTTTGGTAAACAGCATTGTAGTGTGATCCTTTCTTGACTTTATGAATTTGTGAACCGGGGAAGAGTTAAAACAATCATAGGCATCGCCTCCTGTATTGAAATTCCATCCATTTGGATGACATATGGAACATATGTAAGAGACTGCCACAGCAAAGCCATAGCAGCTCGTAATTCATAAAGCGTATTCTCATATTTGTCCTCGACGCCCTGAGAGGGGAAGTCACCAGACGGCAGCTTGCTGTGCTGCTCCATAGGAATCTAACCTCCCCGCCTTCATTATGACCGGGCCGCGAATTACGGAAGTATCATTGTCCCTGTGCAGGTTCATCGCTTTGCTGGTTGCACTCCAGCATTCCAGAGTAGCATTTATCGCTATTCCCGAAAGGAAGTCTCGGCGTGTTTCCCTGATAGCTCTCTGCACGGTAATGTATCTGGTGAATGGTATTCAATTGTCAAGCTACGCACTCAGAACATTCGTTCTGTTTGCAATTATTTTATAGGAAAGCAAGGCTCTTTTTTAGGAACTACCTTGTCACAATCAGGGAAGCCGTTGGTCACAATCAGAGCCTGTTGACAAAAGAAGATAGTTCTATTGAGATTTGGCGCAGCTCATCCCGAAGATTTTCACGCTCTGATTCCTTACCCAGCAGTAGGTAGTCTGTGGAGCAATTGAGCAGTTCTGCTATGTTAATCAGAAGTTCAAACGAACAGACATTCTTCCCGGTCTCTATCCGCGTGATAAATTCTCTGGAAGCGCTCAATGAGTTTGCCAGTGCTTCCTGCGTAAATCCGCAACTCTTTCGGGCATTGCGTACCCTTTCCCCGAATGCTTTTTGATTAAACTGCATTTTCCTGTTCCTTTCTGCTGGGTGCAGGGGAGGACACAGGAAAGTCAGGGCTTTATCGCTGCATTTAGGCGCAACGAAATAAGGGTACTGAAAATACATTCTAAAATTCAGAATGTACTCCTGTATCCTCGGCCCTGATGATCACTCAGGCTTTAGATATGTAAATTTGTTTGCTGATAAAAATAAAAGCCGGGCATGAAAACGGTTGAGTAAGCCTGTTACTCATCGTTTTTCATGCCCGGCTATTTGGTGGTGTTTCATTATGCGGTCATTGACCGCATACCCCGTTGCTCGGTGCTATGATGGAATATTAAAAAACAGTTGCTGACGGCTGCCTTGCGGAGCGTCGGTAAAACAGCGGCGTTTTACTGCGCCGGTAAGCGAGATTTATTTGCGTGATCTGGTGGCATTTGGGACATTTCAGCTCTATCTTGCCTGAAAGCGGCGTTGTCTTGTAGAAGATGACGCGCTGGCAAACCTTGCATTTTACAGCTACCCGCATTTCCTGTTCCGTACTTATTTCCATATGTTCGCCGCTCCTTCGCTATTGCCTGTAAAGAAGGTTCTTGTCCAGCAGCCCCAGACGTTCCATCCGGAACGCAAGCGCTGACCTGGAGACGCCCAATGCTTCCGCCAACCGGCAAAAGCTGTCATATTTGTTCGGTGTGTATTTCTTGGAGAGCGTGCCGATATGCTCTCCCAGCCCGGCAAGGAACATCCCGTCCAGAACTGCGTCCTTTGGCATCAGCAGAGCTGCGGCGAGGGCGTCGGCCTGCCATTCTGTCCAGTCGGTGACTTTCCTGCGGCTTTCCGGTGTGCGGCGGTAGTCGCACATCAGGCGGCGGGCGGGGCCGTAGGCATCGGGAAACGCCTTGTAGAGAATCTGGTGGGCGATCTCGTGCGCCAGCGTGTAGTTTTTCCTGCCGACAGTTTTGGGAGAGGCGCACAGCCGTGCGTCGATCAGGATGGTGTTTCCGTCGAGGTAATAATAGCATTCCTCGCCATCATAGTACACCGGCACGTACTGTTCGTCCGGCGACGTAACGCCCAGAATGCTCCCATCCAGAGACGGGATCTGGTAATCGACCTCCAGCCCCAACACATCGGCCAGTTCCTCCGGGTTGACCTGATAGCACAGATGCCTTTCCGGTACATATGCCTCGGTGTAGATAGAAAGAACTCTCCCGGCAATTTGCTCGATATCCTCCCTGGATAGAACCGGTGCTGCCATATGACCTCCTCCGTGTAAATACCTGCTATCTGAAATGCGAATGTATGTTCGCTAACTGACTGTGGCGCTATAATAACACCGCCTACCGGGATTTGTCAAGAAGAAAAGCCAAGTTTACAGAAATAAAAAATTTTTTGCAATTCCTGCCAGCATACTGGCAGCTTCCATAGCGTCCCGTTTGGAGGTCGTGGAGGGATACACATACACTTGCAGCGTGGTCTGCACATTTGCGTGATCCAGAATTTCAGATTTAACATACATACATCTCTCAATGCAACGTATGGCAAAAGAATACCGTGGAGGGTAACTCCAGGGATATGTGTAGGCAGAAGCGCTATTCTGGGACATGGGGTGTCGGTGAGCGGCAATTAGAGTCTATCTGAAAACCGTACATAGCTGTTTTGAGGCAAAAAGCAGGTCTTGTTTTTTTCGATATCATGGTATCGTGCCTGATACGCGCATCAAAGCATCATCCCTCCAGATGATATGCTTTCTTCAACGCGGCAACTTCTTCATCGCTGATATGCACCATCCTGCCAAGCCGCTGTGATTTCAGAATGGATGCTGCTGTCAGTTCCATGACCTCAAGCCGGTCAAAGGCTTGCAGCAGCGATTCTCCGGTCACGATCACACAATCATTTTCCACGATTGCTGCCGGATGCGCGGCATCAAATTTCTCTGCCAGCTTGTCTGAATCCAAGTAAAGTTCTTCATACGACACCCGTTTGACATCGCGCAGGAGAATGTAACTTTCCGGGATTGTTCTTGCGTCAAATTCCATGTCCGTGACGGCAAACGCCATTGCATGGACTGGATGCGCAAGAAGCACCGCCCCGATCTGAGGATTTTCCCGATAAATGTTTCGGTGCGCCAGAACGGCGCGGGACGGTAGCTTTCCTAGCTCTTTGGCATCGCCTTTGATGCGAACCAGATCGTCCTCCTCCAGATAAGCACGATCAAAGCCGAACGGAGTAATAAGGAAGCTCCCGTCAGGAAGACGGACGGAATAGGTGCCATGAGTTGCCGTAAACAGATCCATTTTGTAGGAGCGCCGGATCAGCGTAATCATGTCGCGTCTGGCTGCCAGCTCCGCAGAGCTGCGGTATTGAGAAATGAAATCCCCCAGCCTGGTGTGGCTGTCGGTTTCACTCAGGCGGTATGCGTTTTCCGGGAGTGCGCGTATATTTCCAAGCTGTCCTGCCAGCACCTCAAGCTCCGCTGTATAATTGAGCGTTTCAAACTGCTGAAAGGCGGTAAACATATCCGGCGCGCCAACGCAAACGCCGTGGTTCTCCAACAGCGCAATATTGCAGCCCTGTTCAAATACCTTTCCGATCTCCAGACTGAGTTCCTGACTGCCTGGAACCGCATAGGCTGCAAATTTTACATCCCTGCATATGTGTCGTACAGACGGAATCAGGTCAAGGTTTGGGAGCTTGCGGACAACGGAAAAAGCCACAAGCGCCGGCGGATGCGCGTGCAGAACCGCGTTCAGATCCGGGCGCAGACGATAAACCGACCTATGGAACGGCAATTCGGATGACGGCTTATGCGATCCTTCACAGACTCCGTCCGGACGGACACAGATAATATCTTTTCGGCTGAGTGTGCCTTTGTCAATGCTGGCGGGAGTGATCCAGATGTTCCCCTCTGCATCACGGATCGACAGATTCCCTCCGGACATGGTCGTAAGCCGTTTGTCATAGATTCGCTGCATAAACATGACGATCTGATCTGCCGGATGGATATATTGAATATTCATAATGAACGCTCCTATAAGAAAGTTTTCAGTTTCCGATATGCAGATTCCCAATCCGGGGTATGGTGAGGCATGTAGGTTTCCACCTTCACCGAACGACCCACGACTTCTCGCAGCGCGTGAATGTCCTTAAGGTCGCCCAGCGCCATAGCCTGCACCAGAAGGTTGCCCATGGCGGCGCCCTCTATGGGGCCGGTTATCACACGGCATCCCGTCGCGTCCGCAGCGAACTGGTTCAAAAGGCGGTTCCTGCTCCCCCCGCCGACAATGTTCAGGCTGTCTATGCTCTGCCCCTTTATCTTGCTGAGCTTCTCCAGCGTGTAGCGATATTTCAGAGCGAGGGATTCATATATGCAGCGGGCAAACCTGCCCACCGTATCTGGTAGGGGCTGGTTGGTAGCGGCGCAGAACTGGCGTATCTTCTGCCGTATGCGAGCGCCGGAGAAGAAAGGGGCATGATCCGTGTCGATTATGGAGCGGAAGGGCTCCGCTGCCTCTGCCTCACGCACTATCTCGTCCCAGCTCAGGGATATTCCCTCCGCCTGCCATTCCCGGCGGCATTCCTGTATAAGCCAAAGCCCCATTATGTTCTTAAGCGGGCAGAAGCCACCCTGCACATTCCCCTCGTTGGAGAAGCCCGCATCCCGAACCTCGTCGGTGAGCAGCGGAAGCTCAGCCTCCATGCCGAAAACCGACCATGTGCCGCTGGAGCAGAAGGCAAAGCTGCCGCTGCCGGGTATGGCCGCGACCGCCGAAGCCGTATCGTGGGTGCCGACCGCTGCAAAAGCGGCACAGTTTATACCTAACTCGCGGGCAATATCGGAGCGCAGCCTGCCGCGTATCGTCCCCGGCATATCTATGGGCGGGAATATCTTTTCCGGCAAGCCGAAGGCCGCCATTATGTCCCTGTCCCAGTCCCGCTCTATGGGGTTATACAGCATAGAGGTAGTGGTTTCGGTGTATTCGGATTTCTTTTCGCCGGTGAGGAAATACCCAAGCAGATCTGGCATGAAGAGCATGGTTTCGGCAGCCTCCAGCGCGGCATCGCCCTCTCTTTTGCGCCGGTAAAGCTGATAGGCGGTGTTGAAGCTCTCGTTGCCTATTCCGGTATGGGAGAAGAGCGCGGGGAAGTCCATCATCTTCCATGCCTCTGCGCAGTCCTCCTCCACGGCGTTGCGGTAAGCGCGGGGATTTGAGAGAAGATGCCCGTTTTTGTCCAGCAGACCGTAATCCACGCCCCATGTGTCGATGCCGAAGCAATCCAGCGCCCCTATGTCCGCCCGGCGGAAGGCGAGGAAACCCTGCTTGAGTTGATTGTAAATATAGGGAAGATCCCAGTAGCAGACGCCGTTGAGCTCTACATAATGGTTTTCAAAGCGGTGCAGCTCCCGCATGGAGATGCGCTCACCGTCAAATTGTCCGAGTATGGCACGGCCATTGCTGGCCCCTATGTCAAATGCCAGTAGGTTACGCATATTGTTTCACTACGCCTTTCTTTAAGTATGATGTTTCGTATATCGAGGTCTCGCCGGACTGGAGCGCGCAGTAGCAGGTTCTCGCCTCATCATATAATCGGAACTGCGCATGGAATCCCACGGTCTCCGCACCCCTCGGATCATGGCGGGCGACGGATTCCGTGTACTTATCCCATATAGGTATGCCCAGCTCTTTGTCGCAGTCCATTTTCTGCATGAGCATCGCCGGGGATTCCGTGTAGATGTCCAGAGGAAAGACCTCGAGTATGGCGTTTAGCAGCTCCGGCGTGCCGTGACTGTCCGCCTTGAGAAATACGCAGCCGCCCTGCCTCGCTATCGAAGCACCGGGAAAGTTCCCCATATACGGTCGCCATATTCCATCTCACACAGCACCTTGAGAAGCTCCGGGGAAGAGAATGGAGGGGATTTAAGCATGGCGCGTTCCTTTCTATATGCCTGACCGGGGCGGAATGAACCGTCCCGGTCATTTTTTGAGATGATCGTTACCTTATGTTCTTGTACATGGGGCCGTAGGCGGCGCAGGCGCGGTAGTCCTGGCCCTCCTTATCCATGCCGAAGGCGTTCCATGCGGCAGGACGGAAGATATCCTCAGAGGGTACGTTGTGCATACATACGGGTATGCGGAGCATGGAGCAGAGCGTGATGAGGTCCGCGCCGACGTGGCCGTAGGAAATCGCGCCGTGGTTCGCGCCCCAGTTCTGCATGACGGAGTAAGCGCTCTCAAACGGGCTGCCGGCCTTGCCGTCGCAGCGCGGGGTGAACCAGGTGCACGGCCAGGTGGGGTTCGTGCGCTCCATGAGCGTGTCGGTGACCTCCTCGGGCAGATGCACGGTCCAGCCCTCGGCGATCTGCAGCACGGGGCCGAGGCCCTTGACGAGGTTCAGGCGGATCATAGTCGCGGGCATTTCCGCACGGGTGACAAAGTGGCTGGAGAAGCCGCCGCCGCGGAAGTTGTCGAAGCCGGCCTCGCACCAGACGGTCGCGTCGGTCATCTTCTTGATGTCCTCGTCCGTGACCTCCCACCATTTCTTCATGACGGCATTGCCGCTTTCATCGGTGCACTCGCCGCAGGCGTCGAGGCAGGCTGCGCCGGAGTTCAGCAGATGGATAATGCCGCCGTTCTCCTTCGCCTTACCCTCCAGATCATAGCCGGTGACGCGCTTCGTCGCCTCAGGCGACCAGTAGGTACGCACGTCGGCGAAGATCTGTGCGCGGTTCGTCAGCAACTCCATGAACAGCATGCCGAGACCGTTGAGCACGTCGTTTTCCGTTGCGAAGACCATCGGCTCCTTCGGGCCTTCGAAGTCGAAAGACGAGTTAAGGACAGCCTCAGGATAATCGCAGTTGGGCCAGTGGTCGGTCCACTGTCTCTGGCCCTGGAAGCCGGCAGCGATGGCGTTGTGTCCGACGGATTCTTCAATGAAGCCTGCGGGCAGGTTCTTGTTGCCCTGGATCAGATCCTTGATGATGCAGTACATCTTGATCGTGAATTCCCACTGCTTCTCTTTTTCTTCCGGGGTAAACTTGATACGGCGCTTTTCGCCGAGGAAGTCGACGTATTCGGGGTTGTCGTCGCGGCCTTCTTTGCAGTGCTCCTTCGTCCAGGCCAGTGCCTTTTCATAGGCCTCATGGTCGTAGATGCCCTCTTCCATGCGGCGGAGGATCTCGACCTCGTCAACGGACTCCACGCGCAGGCCCAGATACTCCTCCATGAAGTTCTGATCCATGATGGAGCCGCCGATGCCCATGGTGACGGAGCCGATCTGCAGATAGCTCTTCCCCCGCATCGTCGCGACTGCGACAGCGGCACGGCCGAAGCGCAGCAGCTTTTCCTTCACGTCGTCGGGGATTTCCGTGACCTGGTCGCGGTCCTGCACCTCATGGCCGTAGATGCCGAAGGCGGGCAGGCCCTTCTGGGCGTGGGTCGCCAGAACAGAGGCCAGATACACAGCGCCCGGCCGCTCGGTGCCGTTGAAGCCCCAGACGCCCTTGATG
>OHKU01000099.1_pt1 | contig 45573 bp, 35 predicted proteins | sample 1568911 | NCBI WGS metagenome assembly OHKU01 (sample SAMEA3879574, study PRJEB24766) | human gut metagenome | biome: human-associated habitat; feature: feces | place: USA | collected 1985/1987
ACGGTAGGAAGTTCGTCACCACCCTGCAAGTGAACGTGGAACAGCGCGGTGTGGAGTTCGTGCCGGGCACAGGCAGGTCGCCACGTACCGCACAGACGCAGGAAGCCAAGGAGAATCCCAGCCAAGCACAAGCACAAGCGCAGTCGCAAGGTACGGAAAATGCCGCCGGTACGAACAAGGAGCAACGCCGCAACACATGGGCCAACGAGGACGGCAGCATCCGCTCCATCAGCAAATGGAGCAATGTGAACTTTACCGACCAGCAGAAAGCCGACTACGTGGCGGGCAGAGCCGTGAGGCTGGAGAACGTAACTGACAAGCAGGGCTTCCACGCCACGATGTACATCAAGTTCAACCCGGAAAAGGGACGCCCGTACCGCTACGATACCAATCCCGACAACGCGCAGCAGGTCGCCCCAAGCAACGAGAGCCGCACGCAGGTGGCCGTGAACAACGAGGGCAAGACCAACGAGGCGACCAAGAACCTGAATGAGCCGTTGCAGAAGGGACAGACCACCCCCAAGGACGACAGCCAGCAGCGGCAGCAGGAGAAACCGCAGAAGAGAACGGGCAAGGGCATGAAGATGTAATATCCCCAAGCCCGCCACTAAATCCAAACAATCCAAAGTATCAATCATCAAAAACAATTCAACATGAAGACAATCATTGCAGAAAAGCCCAGTGTGGCACGTGAAATCGCCCGCATCGTGGGCGCGACAAAGAGAGAGGAAGGATATTTCGAGGGAGGCGGCTATGCCGTGACATGGGCGTTCGGACACCTCGTCCAGCTTGCCATGCCTGACGGCTACGGTGTGCGCGGATTCGTCCGCGACAACCTGCCCGTCATCCCCGAAACCTTCATGCTCATCCCCCGTCAGACCAAGGCGGAGAAGGGCTACAAGCCCGACAGCGGCGTGACGGCGCAAATCAAGGTCATCGCCCGCCTTTTCAACGGAAGCGAGCAGATCGTCGTGGCGACCGATGCAGGGCGCGAAGGAGAGCTTATCTTCCGATACCTCTACCACTATATCGGATGTTCCACCCCGTTCGTCCGCCTCTGGATAAGCTCGCTTACCGACAAGGCCATCCGTGAAGGACTGCGTAACCTCGAAAACGGAAGCAAGTATGACAACCTCTTTCTTGCCGCCAAAGCACGGAGCGAATCTGACTGGCTCGTGGGCATCAACGGCACGCAGGCACTCACCATCGCCGCCGGACACGGCACATATTCCGTCGGACGTGTGCAGACTCCCACATTGGGAATGGTGTGCGAACGTTACTGGGAAAACCGCCGTTTCACTCCAGAAGCCTTCTGGCAGCTCCATATCGCCGTGAACGGAAATGATAATGACGGAACGGTGAAATTATCCTCTTCCGGGAAATGGAAAGAGAAAGAACCTGCGACGGCACTATATAATAAGGTAAAGGAAGCAGGCACAGCCACCGTCACGAAAGTAGAGCGCAAGGAAAAGACGGAAGAAACTCCACTCTTGTTCGACCTGACCACACTCCAGAAAGAGGCCAACGCCAAGCATGGCTTCACGGCGGAGCAGACGCTTGGAATCGCACAGAAGCTCTACGAGAAGAAACTCATCACCTATCCGAGAACGGGAAGCCGCTACATCCCCGACGACGTGTTTGCTGAAATTCCCAAACTGCTTGCCTTCATCGGTGCGATGCCCGAATGGCAAGGCAAGGTGCAGGAGAAAGCCGGACCCACACGACGCAGTGTGGACGGCAGCAAAGTGACCGACCACCACGCCCTGCTCGTCACGGGCGAGAAGCCGCTATTCCTCTCCAAAGAGGACAACACCGTCTATCAGATGATAGCCGGACGCATGATAGAGGCTTTCTCGGAGAAGTGTGTCAAGGACACCACTACCGTTACAGCGGAGTGCGCCGGAGCGGAGTTCATGGTAAAAGGCAGCATTATCAGGCAGGCCGGATGGCGTGCGGTCCATGGCGAGGAGGACAAGGAGGAAATCTCCATCCCCGACTGGCAGGAAGGCGACACGCTGACACTGAAGGGCTGCTCGATCACGGAGGGAAAGACCAAGCCCAAGCCGTTGCATACCGAAGCCACCCTGCTTTCGGCTATGGAAACCGCCGGAAAGGAGGTTGAGGACGATGCGCTCCGTCAGGCATTGAAGGATTGCGGCATCGGCACGCCCGCCACCCGTGCGGCGATTATCGAAACACTCTTCAAACGCGGCTATATGGAACGCTGCAAGAAATCGCTCGTGCCTACCGAAAAAGGGCTTGCTCTTTATTCTATAGTGAAGACGATGCGCATCGCCGATGTCGCCCTGACAGGCGAATGGGAAAAGGAACTGGCACGCATCGAGCGCGGGGAGCTGCCCGCCGATACCTTCCGCAAGGAGATAGAGGCGTACACGAGGGAGATTACCTCGGAACTGCTCTCATGCGACAAGCTCTTCGCCCGCAAGGATTCCGGCTGCAAGTGTCCCAAGTGCGGAACGGGAACGATGCAGTTCTACGGCAAGGTCGTCCGTTGCGACAATGCGGAGTGCGGACTGCCCGTTTTCCGACAGAAAGCGAACCGCACCCTTTCCGATGACGAGATCAAAGACCTGCTTACCGAAGGGCACACGAAACTGCTAAAAGGCTTCAAGAGCAAGCATGGCAAAAGCTTTGATGCCACCATAGCCTTTGACGGGGAGTTCAACACGACTTTTGTATTCCCTGAAAAGAAAACAACAAAGAAATTTTCAGGACGGAAGAAATAGTGCTAACTTTTGATAAGTCAGGCTGCATCTCAACAATAGAAATAAACGGGTTTATTTCGTATTGTCTTCGATTTGAATAAAATCCTCACGCTCACAAATGTAAATATGATTTTCATTTGTTTCGCTTAATCGGATTTTTGCGCTAACTTTGCCACTGGTTCAGAGTAATGGATTGTTCTTCGATACCGGATTACACTCATACTTTGGATTTAGTGGTGGCACTCGGAGGGATACCGAGTGCCTTTTTTCTTCCTTCCTCAAATATGATTATCCCATTCATTCATCCACTAAATTCCAAAGTAATGAACAACAAGAAGAAAAACGAAGGTCAGACCGACTTTTCCTATTACGGTCTGTACCTGCTTGACTACCTCCGCAACAACCGGTTTGAACAGGCAACCGATACCGCCTTTATCCGTGAGCGTGCCGACCGTGCCGCTGAAACGTATGAGCGGGCACGGCTTGACGGCTATCCTGCCGAGGGTGCTCAGGAGCTGGCGATGAACGTCCTGCTACGCGGACTTCACTATTCCAAGTATGCCATCCTCCGCGAAGTCGTGGAAAGCGAGTTTGCCGATGATGTGCCGGAGGATAAGCAGGAAGGCTTCATTGCCGGACTGCTTCCGCTCGTCGATGCGGTGTTCTCCATTTACGACCTCTCGGACGACAACTTCGCCCTGTCGCCCGACTACGACCTGCTTCGCACGGAGCTGACGGGAGCCGTCGTACTTTACATCGAAGAGTATGGCGTTTAACCGCAAGCAGAGATTACGGGACAACATCGAGGCGATACGGACGGCATTCATCCTTGACAGGGAACAGCGTACCCCCACCGCACGCGAAAGGCTGCTGCTGGAGCATTACTGCGGCTTCGGAGGGCTGAAGTGCATACTGAACCCCGCCAAGGAACTGACGGATGCCGTCCATTGGGCGAAATCAGACCTCGAACTGTTTGCCCCTACGGTGGAGCTGCACAGACTGGTGCGGGAGAACTGCCGTGACGAAATGGAATACAAGCGGTACATGGACGCGATGAAGCAGTCCGTACTGACCGCCTTTTACACCCCGCCGGAGATAACCGATGCGATTGCCGATGTGCTGCACGGGCACGGCATACGCCCCGACCGTGTGCTTGAACCCTCGGCAGGCGTGGGCGCATTCGTGGATGCGGTGCTGGGCTACAAGCCGGATGCCGATATAATGGCATTTGAAAAAGACCTGATGACGGGCAGGATTCTGAAACACCTGCATCCCGATCAGAAAGTGCGGGTGCAGGGATTCGAGAAGATAGAAAAGCCGTTTACCGACTACTTCGACCTTGTCATCTCCAACATTCCGTTCGGTGATGTGGCGGTGTTCGACCCGGAGTTTACGGGCAGCCACGACCCTGCAAGGCGTTCCGCCGCGAAGACGATACACAACTATTTCTTTCTGAAGAGCCTCGACACGGTGCGCGAGGGCGGCATTGTGGCGTTCATCACCTCGCAAGGGGTGCTGGATGCCCCGTCCAACGCGCCCATACGCGAGTATATGATGAAACATGCCAATCCGGTGGGTGTCGCACGCCTGCCGAACAATCTTTTCACGGACAACGCAGGCACGGAAGTGGGCAGTGACCTGATCATCCTGCAAAAGAACAGCGGAAAGAAACGGGAACTGTATGATTATGAGGAAATGTTCATACAGACAGGGAAGACCACGATCGGCAGTTTCGAGAACGGATATGTCGGCAGCATCGGCATGATTCCCCATTCCGACCTGATAAGAAGTACAGACCCTTACGGGAAACCTGCCTATAAAATCATGCACCGGGGCGACATTGAACAGATGGCGGAGGACTTGCGGGAGCATTTAAGCATTGAAATGCTAAAGTTTGACAAGAAACTGTATGACAGGCACAGTCTTCATCCTGCGCAAAGTAAAAGCACGGAAGGTGAAATTGCCTCCACTCCCGAAATACAGCCGCATATTGAAAATGTAACGAACTCCGAAACGGTGGCAAAACCGGAAGAAGTAACGCCACAGCCCACAGACGAAAAGCCGGAGATAGAGCCACACCGCCCGATGAAGCATTCGGACGGTGTGCAGCTCTCCCTGCTTGACCTTTGGGGAATGACCGAAGAAGTCAGCAAGGAGGAAACTTCCAAGAAGAAAAAGGCAGCGAAAAAGGAAAGTGCCGCAAAGCGTACCGCGTCCAAACCGAAAGTGCAGGTTACACCGAAGGTTACGAATATACCTCCGCATACCACCTCTGTTTCTTTGGCTGAAAAGAAAACGGACGAGAAAGTGGAGGAAGCGGATAAGCAAAGCGACCCCGACGATATTTATGCCGCTATCAACTGGGAGGACAATCCGCCCATCAACGGCTTCTATGAGATGATGATGAATCTGACCCCGGAACGGCGCAAGGAACTTCGGCAGGAAGCGGAACGGCACAGGCAGGAACAACCGAAAGCACCCACCGTACAACAGGCGGAACACGATACGGAGGTGAAAAAGAAGGAGGAAGTCTTGGATATGAAACCGCGTCCCTATCACCGCACGCCTGAAATGCACCTGCGTGAAGGGTCGCTGGTGGCAAACAGGGCACGCGACATCGGATATCTGAAAGACATCACTCCCTACGGTGCGACATTCCAGCCGCTCGGACTGACCGGTTATCAGAAAGAAAAGGCACTGCTGTATGTATCAGTCCGTGACGCATACGAGAGGCTGTACCGCTATGAATCGAACAGACACGAGGCAAATCCCCAGTGGCGTGAACACCTGAACACCTGCTACGATGAATTTGTCATGCGCTACGGCAACCTCAATGCCAAGCAGAATGTGAAACTGGTGATGATGGATGCCGGCGGACGCGATGTCCTTTCGCTGGAACGTGCGGAGGGCGGCAGGTTTGTGAAGGCAGACATCTTTGAATGCCCCGTATCCTTCGGGGTGGAGTCCGCCGTGAATGCCGGGACACCGGAGGAAGCGCTTGCAGCATCGCTCAACCGGTTCGGAACGGTCGATCTCGATTATATGAGGGAGATAACCGACGGAACGGAGGAGGAACTGCTCCAAGCCCTGAAAGGGCGCATCTTCTACAACCCGCTTGTAACCGGTTACGAAATCAAGGACAGGTTCATCGCCGGAAACGTGATAGAGAAGGCGGAACGAATCGAAAATTGGATAAATGCCAATCCCGAAAATGAACATATGCCTGAAGTGAAGGAGGCACTGGAAGCATTGAAAGAAGCCGAACCGCAGCGGATTGAGTTTGAAGACCTCGACTTCAACTTCGGTGAACGATGGATTCCCACGGGCGTGTACGCCTCGTATATGAGCCACCTGTTTGAAACGGACGTGAAAATCGCCTATTCCGCCAGCATGGACGAGTTCTCGGTGGCTTGCAGCTACCGTACCATGAAAATCACGGACGAGTTTCTGGTAAAGGGGTATTACCGGAACTATGACGGTATGCACCTCTTGAAACACGCCCTGCACAACACCTGCCCCGACATGATGAAGTCCATCGGCAAGGACGAGCATGGCAACGACATCAAGGTGCGCGACAGCGAGGGCATACAGCTCGCCAACGCCAAGATTGACGAAATCCGGGGTGGGTTCTCCGAATGGCTGGAAGAGCAGTCGCCACAGTTCAAGGAGAGGCTCGTGACGATGTATAACCGCAAGTTCAACTGTTTCGTGCGCCCGAAGTATGACGGAAGCCACCAGACCTTTCCCGACCTCAATCTCAAAGGGCTGGCAAGCCGGGGAATCAAGAGCATATATCCCTCGCAAAAGGACTGCGTATGGATGCTGAAGCAGAACGGAGGCGGGATCTGTGACCATGAGGTTGGAACCGGTAAAACGCTGATAATGTGCATTGCAGCACATGAAATGAAGCGGTTGAAACTGGCGCACAAGCCGATGATTATCGGCTTGAAGGCGAATGTGGCGGAGATTGCAGCCACCTATCAGACCGCCTATCCGAACGCCCGCATCCTGTATGCTTCGGAAAAGGATTTCTCGACCGCCAACCGCGTGCGTTTCTTCAACAACATCAGGAACAACGACTACGACTGCGTTATCATGAGCCACGACCAGTTCGGGAAGATACCGCAAAGTCCGGAGCTGCAACAGCGCATCCTGCAGGCGGAGCTTGATACGGTGGAGGAAAATCTGGAAGTATTGCGTCAGCAGGGCAAAAATGTGTCGCGGGCGATGCTGAAAGGGCTGGAGAAGCGCAAGCACAACCTTGAAGCGAAACTGGAAAAAGTGGAATACGCCATCAAGTCACGCACGGACGATGTGGCGGATTTCAAGCAGATGGGCATCGACCATATCTTCATAGACGAGTCGCACCAGTTCAAGAATCTTACGTTTAACACGCGGCACGACCGTGTGGCGGGATTGGGCAACAGCGAGGGTAGCCAGAAAGCCCTGAACATGCTCTTTGCCATCCGCACCATACAGGAGCGGACGGGCAAGGACTTGGGGGCTACGTTCCTTTCGGGCACGACCATCAGCAACTCGCTGACGGAGCTGTACCTGCTCTTCAAGTACCTGCGTCCGAAAGAGCTGGAGAGGCAGGACATCCGCTGCTTCGATGCGTGGGCGGCGATTTTCGCCAAGAAGACCACCGACTTCGAGTTCAACGTGACGAACAACATCGTGCAGAAGGAGCGTTTCCGCTACTTCATCAAGGTGCCGGAGCTTGCCGCCTTCTACAACGAAATCACCGACTACCGCACGGCGGAGGATGTGGGCGTGGACCGTCCGCACAAGAACGAGATACTGCACCACATACCGCCCACGCCCGACCAGGAGTATTTCATCAAGCAGTTGATGGAATTTGCCAAAACGGGCGATGCGACATTGCTGGGCAGACTGCCGCTGTCGGAAACGGAGGAGAAGGCGAAGATGCTCATCGCCACCGATTACGCCCGCAAGATGGCACTGGATATGCGCATGATAGACCCGCATTATGAAGACCATCCCGACAACAAGGCGAGCCACTGCGCCAAGATGATAGCGGAGTATTACCACAGATACGACGCACAGAAAGGCACGCAGTTCGTATTCTCGGACTTGGGGACGTATCAGCCGGGTGAAGGGTGGAACGTGTACAGCGAAATCAAGCGGAAGCTGACGGAGGACTACGGCATACCGGCCGGCGAAGTCCGCTTCATTCAGGAGTGCAAGACCGACAAGGCACGCAAGGCGGTGATAGAGGCCATGAATGCCGGGACGGTGCGTGTGCTCTTCGGCTCCACGAGTATGCTCGGAACGGGCGTGAACGCGCAGAAACGGTGCGTGGCGATCCATCATCTTGATACGCCGTGGCGCCCGTCCGACCTGCAACAGCGTGACGGACGTGGTGTCAGGGCCGGCAACGAGATTGCCAAGCACTTTGCGGGGAACAACGTGGATGTCATCATCTATGCGGTGGAAAAATCGCTGGACAGCTACAAGTTCAACCTGCTGCACTGTAAGCAGACGTTCATCTCGCAGCTCAAGAGCGGGGCGATGGGCGCGCGTACCATTGACGAGGGAGCTATGGACGAGAAATCGGGCATGAACTTCTCGGAGTACATGGCGTTGCTCTCCGGTAATACCGACCTTTTGGACAAGGCGAAATTAGAGAAGCGTATCGCCTCGCTCGAAGGGGAACGCAAGTCGTTCAACAAAGGCAAGCGCGATTCGGAGTTCAAGCTGGAAGCCAAGACGGGAGAGCTACGTAACAACACGGCTGTCATCGAAGCCATGACAGAGGACTGGAACCGTTTTCTTTCCGTTGTCAAGACCAATAAGGAGGGCAACCGCCTGAATGCGGTCCAGGTGGACGGCGTAGATTCTACCGATGAAAAAGTTATCGGAAAGCGTTTGCAGGAGATAGCCAAGAACGCCACTACGGGCGGACTGTACAAACCGATTGGGGAACTGTACGGCTTCCCCGTCAAGGTGGTCAGCGAAAGGACGCTCAAAGAGGGACTGGAGTTTACAGACAACCGCTTTGTGGTGGAGGGAAACTACAAGTACACCTACAACAACGGGCATCTGGCAATGGCTGACCCGGTAGCCGCCGCGCGCAATTTCCTGAACGCGCTGGAGAAGATACCTTCCACCATTGACCAGTACAAGGCGAAGAACGAGGTGCTGGAAAAGGAGGTTCCGCAGTTGCAGGAGATAGTCAGCAAGGTGTGGAAGAAGGAGGACGAACTGAAACAGTTGAAATCCGAACTTGCCGCACTCGACCGCAAGATACAGCTGGAACTGGCTCCTCCTGCAACGGAAACCGCCGAAAAGGAAACGGAGGGTCAGCAACAGGCCCGACCGACATTGGGAGATGTTACGCAGGTACGCGGTACGGCTGATGGGCAGCATCCTGCCGGTGAAAACATTGCAGACCGGTTCTCTGCCGTACGGCCAGGATTTCAGCCCAAGGATGAGCACCGGATGAAAGGGATAAAGATGTAGGCCCGATTCTTGCAAGCCGGTCACACTGCCATGCAGAACGTGATCGGCTTGCCTGTTGTAAAAGCGGAAAAATACGGGAGGAAACTATGACAAAACAAAAAAACAGACCGACCTGTCGGTTTTTCCGTTTCTTTGTGTATATTTGCGACCGGACGGCATCCTGACCGGGAATACGGACACTGAAGAAAGAATGAGATTCAAAGAATAGAAATAACCCTAAAGACAATTGAAGTATGAAACGAATGAACTGTTATTTTCTGCTGTTGGCAGCCTCGCTGTGCGTTTTACCGCTCCATGCACAGAAAGAATACCCTATAGACCGTATCACAGCCATAAATCTGGGAGACGGTCGTATTCTCCACCGGGAAATTTCGGGCGACAAGCCTCTTGACGGAGAGCACCGCATTATCGACGGCTACCATTCCGCCTATATCCTTGCCCGTTTCAAGGACGGTCTTTACAATGGCGATTACGAAGAATACATCTACAACAAGCTGAAAGCCAAGGGCTCCTACAAGGAGGGTTGGAAGGACGGAATCTTCAGGAAATATGACGACGAAGGCAGGGTGACGGAAGAGAAATCCTACAAATCCGGCAAACTGGACGGTGCCCACCGCACGTTCTACACAAACGGGAAACTGGAAATGGAACGCTTCTACAAAGGAGGAAAGCAAGACGGAAAGGACGTGTACTACGAGTTTGACGGTACACTGCGCAGGGAACACAACTATAAGGACGGGAAGCAGACCGGCAAGCAGTATTCCTACATCAAGGGCACATTCGAGCTGAAAGAGACCTCTTACTACAACGAGCAGGGGCTGCTTGACGGCGACTTTGAACAGCTTTACCTGTTCGGCCAGCCCCGCACAACCGGCCATTACAAAAACGGGCAGAAGGATGGAACCTGGGTGCAGATAGCGGAGAGCGGCGATACCTTGCACATCACAACCTATCGTGACGGGAATGAAGAAGGGCTTCAAGTCCGTTTTGACAGAGAGACCGGTTCTCGGCTCAAGGAATATTACAAAATGAACAACCGGTATGACGGCCTTTACAGGGAATACGACCCGGCAACCGGAGAACTTGTCTATGAGGCAACCTACGAGTTTGGACGGCTCAACGGCAAGGCGAAGTCACTGGTACGCGACAACCGGTTCGACTATTGGGAAACCAGCACTTACGTCAACGGACGCCAGACCGGTCCCTTCGAGTCGCGCTACGTGAAGAACGACAAGGTAAGGGAAACCGGAACCTACCGCAACGGTCACCGCACGGGACGGTGGAAACGCTATGACATCAACGGGAAGCTGGAAATGGAATGGGAAGAATAGAGGCTGCGGGTGTCCATAGCGGGCAGTCCTGACAGCACAGTCTGGGTATGCAGAAATCCGGGGGGGATGAAAATAACCGGTACGGTGAAGGGAAATCCCCCCGAAATCACTATCTTCGCAGAAGAAAACCAATGGATATAGAAATATGTTTACCAACAGGGATGAAGTACTGGAAAAGGCTTTGCGGATATTCGCAAAGATGAATTACGAGAAGGCAAGTCAGATGGAGATTGCCAGAACCTGCGGACTGTCGAAAGCGGGACTGACCTATTATTTCCCGTTCAAACTGGACCTGTTCACGGCTGTGGCAGACAGGTACGTGTTCGATACCCAGCATACTAAAAACAAGTTCAACTTTACGGCAAACTCGCTGGAGGAATTTATTGACCAGTATGTAGCCGGAGTGGAGAACACGAGGCAGAGGCTCGTACGACTGCTGGACGACGGGGACAATTCCGGCGGGTGCAGTGTCAACTTCTATTATTACCACCTGCTGATGCAGGTAAGGATGTACTATCCTGGCGTGGAACAAAAGATTGCTGCTATATTCAGCCAGAACCTTGAACTGTGGAAAGCTGCTATTGAAAAGGCGAAAGAAAGCGGGGAAATCAGGCAGGATGTGGATGTGGATGAAGCGGCTTCGATGTTCTGGCAGATATTCTTCGGAACCTCCTATGAGCTGTCCTTCTTTCAGGGGCTTGACACCCGGAAACTCTCACGCAGCCTGCACTTCCTCTATTCGCTGCTGAAAGCCTAAGATACAGGTTGCAGGCACTCCGGAACGGCGGACGATACCCAAGCGAGGGACTTTAACAAAATAAAACCGACCAACCTGTTGGTTTTTCTGTTTCTTTGTGTATATTTGCATCTGTATGACATCACATTCAGTACTATGGATCATGTTCGGAAACAGAGAGGAAGCATCGTGCTGTATAAGGAAAAACGCAACGGTGCGGATTACATACGGATAGAGTATGCTGACAGCGAGGCTGTTGGCATACTGCTCTCGCAAGATGCGGAAAAGACAGGCGAGAATTCTGCCTGCATCCCTGCTGCCGCTTTCAGGCTGCCTGATTTCTACGACCGCTATTCGCCCCACGCCTACATCGATTACAGCAGGGTTTATGTGAGGCATCCCAAGCCCAAAAGGGAATACACACTGCCGGAAGGCTATCTGGAACTGCTGGAGCAGAAGCGTTACAGCCCCTCGACCATTAAAACCTATCGTGCCTATTTCAGCGACTTTATGGAATACCATAAAGGACGCAACATCGACCGCCTGAAAGTGGCGGACATCAACAAATACATCCTCTATCTTGTAAACGAAAAGAAAATCTCGGTATCGCAGCAGAACATGCGCATCAATGCCATCAAGTTCTACTACGAGCAGGTGAAGGGCGGAAAGCGGCAATACTACGGCGGCATTACCCGCGCCAAAGAGTACAAGAGCCTGCCCGAAGTGCTGAGCCGTAATGAGGTATGCCGTATCCTCTCGTGTCTGTCGAACCGGAAGCACCGCTGCATGATCTCATTGATATACTCAGCCGGACTACGGCGGAGCGAGCTGTTGAACCTCACCCCCAAGGACATCATAAGCGAAAGGATGCTTGTACGCATCATGGGCAAAGGACGGAAATGCCGGTATTCGCTGCTGTCGGAAAAACTGCTGAAGGAACTGAGGGAATATTTCAAGGAGTACCGTCCGCAGAAATGGCTGTTCGAGGGAGAGACACCCGGAGAACCGTATTCTGCCAGTGCGCTGGTAAAGGTACTGAAAGAAGCTGCCAGCCATGCCGGAATCAAGCACCGGGTACATGTACACATGCTGCGCCATTCGTTTGCGACCCACTTGCTGGAGCAAGGAACAGACCTGAGAACCATACAGGAACTGCTGGGTCATAATGACATCAAGACCACATCTATTTATCTTCATGTGACGAGTACACACAAATCGAGCATACCCAATCCACTTGATTCTCTGGATGATTCGTAGGGTGCATTATCATATTATGAAGGAGAATACAAATTATATCGTATCTACAAATTACCATATATGATAAAAATGACAAGACATATCAAAAGCATGACTATCAGAAGCGGATTGATTACCCTCCTGTTGTTGTCGGTATTGTTGCCAACAGTCAGGGCCAATGTCTCGGCTACGGCAGATTCTGTGTATTTTCACATAAAGTTGGACACGCTGGGAATTCTTCGCACCGGACAGGAGGTGAAATTGACGTATGCACTGGTCAATTCCCAATTCGATTCGGTTGCAGCTCCTGAGTTTGACAGTAGCATAGAAGTGCTACGTGGTCCGGAGCCTCATAAAAGCAGCAGTTATGCCATCATAAACGGTGTGGAAAGCAAGACAAATGAAACCGGATTCTGTTATTTTGTACGGTTCGGGGAAAGCGGTGAGTTTCAACTGCCACCGGCATCCGTAAAAGTAGGAAATCAGGCGTATACTACTCCGGAATGCCGTGTAACCGTACATCCTCCCGAAGCAGATTTAAGTAAATTGCAATGCCATCTGCGTGTGGCTCAACTGAAAAAGGATTTTGTAAAATATTGTGCCACGTTGACTTGCAATGCCCGTCCCGACCAGAATCCGCCCCTGTTGACCATTAACGGAGAGACAGTCCGTCCGACAAGTAACTCCTATTCGAGTTCCGATGGCAAGGAGGAATATGTTTATAAATATTATTTTTCCAGCAATGGTTATAACGTAGCCTGTAAGGAACTGACCTTTGGCGGAATTCCTTATTCTGTAGAGCCGCGAGTGAGCAAAATAGACAATGATGTTTTCAACCTTATTGTCTTTGGGGTTGTATGTGCATTGTTCGAGTTGATATGGTGGCTTGCCTATCGCTACCGTTACCGGGAGGAGAAAGATGCCGCCCTTGCCGACTTTGTGTTAAAAAGGAAAACCTTGCCTCTTATTATTGACTGGGCATACACCCATTATGGGGCATCGCACATGCTGATGTTGGTTTCTGTGATATCTCTGAGTGTTATGGGTATCATGTTCTATACAAACGGGCAGTTCGTGTCTGCTTTTCTCTGGTTTGGCGGTGTATTACTGCTGCTTGCCTATGTGCTATACCGAAGTCAGAGGCGCAAGTTGGATTTCAGTAACATACCTACCACACTGGATAAGCAGTCGATTTATGACAAGATATATAATCTATCGGTGACTTATGATTGGGACGTTGACCACTACGGAGAAGACTGCATCGTGGCACATACCAACCCGGCGCTTTGGCATCTGACATGGGGCGAGCAGATATTTATTGTGTTCGACCAAGGTCAAGTGTGGGTTAACAGCGTAAACGACCTGAACAAACGCACTTCGATATGCTCATTTGGACACAACAAACGGAATATTCGAAGAATCAGAGAGGCATTGACACAGGGTGCAGCTATTAGAGATTAGGAAACACACCTGTCGAGTGTCGGTTATCAAAATGAAAGATACCAAACGAGTGTTTTTACAAATAACATTAGTGATAACAACAAAATTATAAACAATAGATATGATTGCAGGTGCGATAAATATTATACTCATAGCGATTTCACTATTGCTACTCTTTTTATTAAGAAAGAAAAAGTATAAAGGTGTAAAGAAAATAATAATATTAACAATATGCTTTGTGGCAGGTCTGTGTATTTTGTTACAAATAATTTCGTTGCTATATTTCTTCTTAGGTGATTTCTCCGCAGAAGAATTATGGTAAAAATATCACTAACGACGCAGGATAACGGCAAGCCGTTCCCTGCTGAACCATTAGCAACAATCAAATCATTATCGTTATTATGGATATAGAAAGAATACTTAAAACAAGAGAAAATGCAATATACTACGGCATTGGTGAATACCAAAAAGACTGCTTTGGTTGGGTTGGTGGAAATGCTCCAGCTTGTTTTGATGATAAGTATTTATCGAACAAAGATAATCTCTATTTTTATCTAACATTTCAAAACCCTCTAAATCCGAACAAGCAAATATCCATTTTCACTCCGGAATTTGATGTTGCATTGGAATATAACACTTATCCCGATTGTAAATTGTTGTTGGTTGAACATGAATTAAGTAGCCAAAGCAAAAGTGATAGATATAAACACCCCGAAATAGATGAAATTTATTCAATATACGAAATGAGTACAGAAAAAGATATGCCTGAAAAAAATTGTGCAATCAAATTTGGGGGTAACGTAATGCCTATTCAATGGGGATTAGATAATGATGGTAAAGTGGTTAAAGATGGAAATAGCTTCATTTTTCAAATCAACGAAATTTGCATGAAAGATATTTCCGTTTTCATGGCTGGCTGTATATATGTTTATGGAAAAATTGAAGGTAATAAAGTCACAAATCCATTTGTGGCATACTGGGAATATTCCTAATAACGATAAATTGATTAATTATTTCAAATAGGTTGCTAACAACGAAAGATAGCATCTTACGATGCTCCTTTCTAACCATTAGTAATAAATAGCACAATCAATATGTACGAAAAATTTTTAAATAAGAGCCTAAACAGCACTCGCCAAACGGTAGATGATACTTTTATTGCAAAATATGCTAATGCGGTATCAGAAAAAATTATCGAACTTTGGAAAGAAGTTGGACTTGGAACGTTTTGTGATGGATTGTTCAGAATTATTAACCCCGATAAATATCAGACAATAGTAGATGATAGTTATCCTCTGTATGAGTATGAAACTGTAACTCCATTTATGACAACTGTTTTTGGAGATATTTTTGCTTATGTTAAGAATCCCGTGATAGGAGATTATGTCGTATTCATCAATGTGAGATACGGAACATTCAAGATTTTATCCGAGAATGTTGATATACTATTGAATGTGGTAATTTTCAACAAGAGTTGTTTGGAATCATGGTTCTCCTTAAATAAATATCCTATGATAAAATCAGAAAAGGATGTTCCTACATTGGATGAATGTTACGGATATGTCCCAGCATTGGTATCGGGTGGTATAGAATCAATAGATAATATCAAAATTCTAAAAGCTATTCCATATATAGAAACGGTACTCCAATTTATCGGGGATTTGAAGCGAGTGCGATAGAATATATTACTAACAAACCGGGATAACGGACTAACGTCGTTCCCCGCTTAGCCATTATGAACAGTAGCAATATATGATACATAGAATATTAGGATATTTATGGTGTAAGACGGAATACTTAACCCGACATTCAGATACAAGTATGTATTCTTGGCATGTTCCAAGTGTGTTAAGTGCTGTAATTATATTTTACGGAGTAGATATAGCTTTGATTTATTGGGCAGCTACAAGTGTTAATCCGGGACCACTTTTTCTGCTTGCCTTTCCCCTTATATGGATTATTTTGTATGTCTATTATCATTATAAACGACGGTATTTGAAAATTCGAGAGGACGAATCGTATGAGAAATATTCCAATATATGGGCTATTCTATTTTTAATATTGCCGTTTGTTATTCTAATCATATTCATATTGCTGTTTATGGCAGATAAATTTTATATGCCATATTAAAATAAGTTCATAACAAGGTCGAGGTGCGATATGAGGTCGTATAGATGAATGTTCAACGTCCGTTTTCACGGGCTGATAACAGACGATTGAACCCGTTGTTCCGTCAACGGTAGCCTACGGCAGGTGCGGATTACCTCTGTATTGTGCTGTCGGACAACGAAACCCAACCGAAAGGTGCAGGCTGAACCGTGAGGGGAAGCCAATGGCTGCTAACATCGGTGGTCTGGGGGCAAGGCTGGAACGGCATGGTTAGATTAATCGAACTGTCGTCAGAAGCGTCGTCAGTTAGAAAGAGCTAAGGATGTTATAAGGCTCTGACCAAAATGGTAAAATAGTCAGGTTGTTTCTGTCTCGACTGGAAACACACGGATGTTTGGCTATCGGCGTAAGAGGCAGAACCTAACCCGTTCGTCAGTCATCTATACGGAACATAGTAAGCCTGTATCTCTCTTGTGGAAGCACAAGTAAGCTGACCGCAAGGAAAGCCGAATGGGGTGCAGGTAGAAGATTGCGGAGAAAGCGAATGCCGTCCTGTAATGGGATGGATAGAAGTTGAAACATCACTTCACACGAAAGTGGGCAGACTTCCGCATGGTGGTTATAATCTTTACAAGAAACTTTTAGAACTTTCAAAAGGAGGAAAGCAAATGAACGAAACAAAATCGTGTGCGCCTGCTGACTTATGGACGGCTTGGGAACAGATACAATGGAACAAGTGCGAACATGAAGTCCGAAAGCTGCAAGTTCGTATTGTAAAGGCTCAAAAGGAAGGCAGACACAACAAGGTAAAAGCCTTGCAGTGGATGCTGACACATTCGTTTTACGGGAAAGCATTAGCGGTAAAACGTGTAACGTCCAACGCAGGAAAGAATACGACAGGCGTTGACCATGTAAGATGGGACACGCCACGTAAGAAAATGGATGCGATAGCCGACTTGAAAAGAAGGGGCTACCGTCCACAACCCCTGCGGAGGGTGAACATAGAGAAAAGTAACGGTAAGTTACGCCCGCTTGGAATACCCACACTCAAAGACAGAGCGATGCAAGCGTTGTACCATTTGGCACTTGACCCTGTGGCGGAAGCTACGGCAGATACACATTCATATGGCTTCCGAAAAGAACGGAGCACAAAGGATGCAAAGGAAATGTGCTTCACGGTACTATCCCGCAAAATTGCTCCGCAATGGGTATTGGAGGGTGATATAAAAGGATGCTTCGACCACATCAGTCATGAATGGATGCTGAAACATATCCCTATGGATAAGATGATACTACGGAAATGGCTCAAAAGCGGTTATGTATTCCACAACAAACTATATCCCACCTATGAGGGTACTCCACAAGGCGGTATCATTTCACCCACTCTCGCCAACATGGTGCTGAGCGGTATGCAGACAATGCTGTCCGAACGGTTCAAGGTCAGAACTGGCAAGAATTACTATAATCCTAAAATAAACATTGTCAAATATGCGGATGACTTCATTGTTACAGGCAAAGACAAGGATATTTTGGAAAAGGAAGTCAAGCCAGCCATAAAAGAATTTCTTGCGGAAAGGGGGCTGACGCTCTCGGAAGAGAAAACAAAGATTACCCATATAAGCGAGGGGTTCGACTTCTTGGGGTACAACTTCAAGAAAATTAATGGTAAGCTGATTGTCAAGCCATCGGATAAAGCCGTAAGAACCTTACTTGATAAGGTAAGGGGGATAACTCGGAAATATTGTTCCGCATCACAAATCTCACTGATTAGGATGCTAAATCCAATCATACAAGGGTGGAGCAATTATTACAAGACTTGTTCCAACGGCAAAACAAAAGTAAGAACAGACTATCTGATGTTTGAATACATATACAGATGGGCGAAACGAAGACATCCGAAAAAGTCAAAAAGATGGGTGAAGCACAAATACTATCACACACTGGGGAAAGACCGCTGGAGGTTTGGTTTATGGATAAAGAAAGATGCAGAAAAGCAACTATACTACCTCAAAAGAGTAACAGATGTTTTGAAAGCAGACCATATACTAATCAAAGGTGAAGCCAATCCCTACGACACGGAATATCGGACTTACTTTGACAAAAGGCATACACGGAATATCTTAGACCACTTCAATGGTGGCAGGTATATACGCAATATGTGGGAGAAACAGATGAGAAGGTGCAGAGCCTGTGGCGAGCCGATTACAACCAATACCCCGTGGTTAATGACCTATCGGGTAGTGAATAATAAACGGATAAAGTACCTTGTTCATGAGGATTGTTGTAAATTTACCAACGTAAACGAATGGAGGTTCCTATGAGCCGGCTTAGTGAAATAAGTTTTGAGCCGCTTGAGCCGTATGATGGGAAACTATCATGTACGGTTCTTAGGGGGGAAAGGGGCAGCAATGCCCCCGACCTACCCGATCCAACAGCTTAACGCTGTTCCTCACCAAACCATTAGCAACAATATAATCAACAAATATGGAACGAATAAGAATAACATCGGATTCTCCGGGATATATCAAGGTTTCGGACATAGGCAAGGATTTGAGAAATTTTTCGAGAATAATAGAAACGAAATATAGTGAAATAGACTTTGATTTCTTATTTTGTTTTAGGGCATTATATTCCACTGTAGGTATTAGGTCGAAAGTGAGATATGAAAAAGATGTTAATATGTTGGGTATGGATTTAATAATGTCACTAGATGAATTTAATCCGTACAAAGAGAATGTATCTATGCAGCGGAGAATAATGGGGAAACACTTCTTCCCATTTTTCTCTGCTAACATACATAAATACATATATAAACTTCCCGTTCTCAAATCAGTAGAAAAAGAATTAGTAGAGGATATGCGCTTATTCCTTGTCGAAAACTTATGGCTACCAAACGAAAACGGACAATATAGACTATCTGTAATAGAAACTTCGTCTTATGAACATTGCATAAAGTTGTTTGGCAATCCGAAAGAGAAAAAATTTGCAGACAATGAACAAGGTATAAAAGTTCAAGATATAACTTGGATAATAGACGATGTTAAAAGCGAATTGTCTGCAACATATTTGTTGATTGATAAAAAATGGCAATTACAAAAATATCAGGTGAGAATTAAAGAGGTTGCTAACAACGCAGGATAACGGCAAGCCGTTCCCTGCTGAACCATTATAAACAATAAAGCCAATGGATATAAAGAATGATATACATATTATGGAAATGAATGACAATCTGTATCAACGGTTAAAACAGTCAGAGCTTGTCATTCATGCCAAAGTTGAAAGTATTTTACGACAAATCTCTTCATGGAAGTATGCTACACATGAATTTTATGTTCCTGCTCCCTATCAAAATGAATTAGCGGGTTTACCAAACGGACGAATACGAAAAAATATTGAAGAAAAAGACCGTCTAAAAATAGCTGGTCTGTATTCTTTTGGCTTTAATGCAGAAGGAAAAATACTTTGTTCGCAAGAAGCTCCAGATAATATAGGAAATGGCATCATAACTGATATATATGAGTATGATAATGCCTTTTCATATTATGTATATCATGTTAAATATATACCCAATCAATATACAACCATAATCTCAATAAGCTATTTTTATCCATACCATGAAATGAATATCTTTCAGGGTATAAATTCATATAAAGATTGGTCAGTGTATTTATATGAATATGATAAAGAAAGAATTAGTAAAGTACATAGGTATGCTTCTCGTTGGGGCAATATGCCAGCAGAGGAATATAATTTTGCCTATGAAAATAATCTTTTATGTGCAATAGTTGGAGAGAAAAGACTAAAGAATGGAGAATTATATATCCATTGGAAAAATAAAAAAGTTTATAACAAGGAAAGATAACCCCTAAACGGCGTTACTTTCCAACCCATTATCAGTAAAATGAATATGAAACATTTGAAGAAGTTTTGCATATATTTTATTGCGGTTTTTACCATCGCCGAGCTATGTGGCTTCACGGGACTTGTCATCAAGGAAGTGGACAAAGGCACGTTCTATGATCTGGCCACAAAAGAAGCACTTGACTTTTGTGCGCAGTTGGGACTGGCAGCATTTACATCACTGATTCCATACAGTCTAAGCGTTGCAACCTTTCTGGTTTTCTGGGCAATGGACAGAGAAAAGTGGACCGGTTTTTTCCGTACATTGGCAATCGGGCTGGTTCTTGTACTGCCTTTGTCGGCAATGACCTATTATTATGACTGGTTTGTGCGTCCACAGATGATGGTCATATCCGTCATAAAAAAAGTTGAAATGAAACAGAGCTATCCCCAGTCACTGGCAGACAAGTACGGTATAAGCATGGAACAGATATTGAACAAAAAGCCTATGTCTATGTCCAAGACTAAGCTGACAACCCAGATAGATTCTCTTGAAACATCTTTTCAGGCTGATATTGACACATGCGGACTGCTGCTCTCAATACTTCCGGACACCCTGGCATCGAAAGCCTATGACAGCTACAGATTGAAAGAAATTGGAGTTGTATATCAATATGCCGTTCATCCTGCTGCCAATGAAGACAGTTTGATGTTTATAGCACATTCAGAATTGTACCAGCACGCAATCGGTGCATGGGAAACGTCAAACGAACTGCAACGTCATAAACAAGAATATTTTGGCAGGACGCTCAATACCGGGTGTATATACATCGGTTATATCCTGTTTGCCTTCTTGGGCTATCTGCTACGCTACAAACCTATAAAGAAAATATTGGCTGTCTTTGCAATACTGATTGTAGCTGCCTGGATTTATCGTGAAATAAATTCTATTGTTCAAGGATATGCAAAGAAACTCAATACGGAATCCCATCAGATTGTGGTCGATACCTATAAAGAGATAGTTGGGATAAGGGAAAGCAAAGAGCGGGAAATGAATGCAGACACACAATTAGAATAATTATCTTAACTACAATAGACTAAGAACCATTAGATTAAATAATGAAAAAGATAAAATACTGATAACAACGCAGGATAACGGCAAACCGTTCCCTGCTGAACCATTAGTTGCAATATGAAAAGAGTAATTATACTTTATATTTTATTCTTGCTTTCACCTTATACTTTTGCACAAAACTATAAGGAAACTATTCAAACAGAGATTGATGCAATAAACAAAATGCCTTTGAGAATTGCATACCTTGTTCCTTTAGATAGTTTAGGAAAAGTAATAGAGGATGAATATATGGAATTCGATCAAATCCATTCATACAAAATCTTAGATGATGGTCAAATTAAGAATGCCAATATATTGATCACTATGTATTTCGATAACGATAACAATATCAGGAAAGTATTTAAGCGATGGGCTGACGGGGGTGCATTGCACAGTATCGCATATTATGATTCTAATGGGCGATTGATATATGGGGTATATAATAGAGGAGATGAAACTCACGGAAAGTTGTATGCTGACACTCCGGGTTTTCATATAGAGCATTTTCCTGAAAAGAATGAATGTAATGACTGTTTTGAAGCATACCTATTCTTATCTACGAAATGTATGGAAGCTCAGTATAATATAATATTACAGAGCCCCCCGAATGCTAAAAGGACGAATTTTACGCCACAAGTTGGAGATAGTGCCATACTATGCAGTCCCTACATTTATTCTTTACCTGATGGAGAAAAAATTACCGAAGGGGAAGATGGCATAGCAGTTAGTTTTGGAATGCCTGTTGTTATAAGTAAAATAGTAAATACCTGGTGTAGAATAAATTCCATTTTTAATGCCCATATAGGTTATGTACCTATTCAAGACATTGAAATCATTAAGTAAATATAGTAAGCAACTAACAAGGTCGAGGTGCGATATGAGGTCGTATAGATGAATGTTCAACGTCCGTTTTCACGGGCTGATAACAGACGATTGAACCCGTTGTTCCGTCAACGGTAGCCTACGGCAGGTGCGGATTACCTCTGTATTGTGCTGTCGGACAACGAAACCCAACCGAAAGGTGCAGGCTGAACCGTGAGGGGAAGCCAATGGCTGCTAACATCGGTGGTCTGGGGGCAAGGCTGGAACGGCATGGTTAGATTAATCGAACTGTCGTCAGAAGCGTCGTCAGTTAGAAAGAGCTAAGGATGTTATAAGGCTCTGACCAAAATGGTAAAATAGTCAGGTTGTTTCTGTCTCGACTGGAAACACACGGATGTTTGGCTATCGGCGTAAGAGGCAGAACCTAACCCGTTCGTCAGTCATCTATACGGAACATAGTAAGCCTGTATCTCTCTTGTGGAAGCACAAGTAAGCTGACCGCAAGGAAAGCCGAATGGGGTGCAGGTAGAAGATTGCGGAGAAAGCGAATGCCGTCCTGTAATGGGATGGATAGAAGTTGAAACATCACTTCACACGAAAGTGGGCAGACTTCCGCATGGTGGTTATAATCTTTACAAGAAACTTTTAGAACTTTCAAAAGGAGGAAAGCAAATGAACGAAACAAAATCGTGTGCGCCTGCTGACTTATGGACGGCTTGGGAACAGATACAATGGAACAAGTGCGAACATGAAGTCCGAAAGCTGCAAGTTCGTATTGTAAAGGCTCAAAAGGAAGGCAGACACAACAAGGTAAAAGCCTTGCAGTGGATGCTGACACATTCGTTTTACGGGAAAGCATTAGCGGTAAAACGTGTAACGTCCAACGCAGGAAAGAATACGACAGGCGTTGACCATGTAAGATGGGACACGCCACGTAAGAAAATGGATGCGATAGCCGACTTGAAAAGAAGGGGCTACCGTCCACAACCCCTGCGGAGGGTGAACATAGAGAAAAGTAACGGTAAGTTACGCCCGCTTGGAATACCCACACTCAAAGACAGAGCGATGCAAGCGTTGTACCATTTGGCACTTGACCCTGTGGCGGAAGCTACGGCAGATACACATTCATATGGCTTCCGAAAAGAACGGAGCACAAAGGATGCAAAGGAAATGTGCTTCACGGTACTATCCCGCAAAATTGCTCCGCAATGGGTATTGGAGGGTGATATAAAAGGATGCTTCGACCACATCAGTCATGAATGGATGCTGAAACATATCCCTATGGATAAGATGATACTACGGAAATGGCTCAAAAGCGGTTATGTATTCCACAACAAACTATATCCCACCTATGAGGGTACTCCACAAGGCGGTATCATTTCACCCACTCTCGCCAACATGGTGCTGAGCGGTATGCAGACAATGCTGTCCGAACGGTTCAAGGTCAGAACTGGCAAGAATTACTATAATCCTAAAATAAACATTGTCAAATATGCGGATGACTTCATTGTTACAGGCAAAGACAAGGATATTTTGGAAAAGGAAGTCAAGCCAGCCATAAAAGAATTTCTTGCGGAAAGGGGGCTGACGCTCTCGGAAGAGAAAACAAAGATTACCCATATAAGCGAGGGGTTCGACTTCTTGGGGTACAACTTCAAGAAAATTAATGGTAAGCTGATTGTCAAGCCATCGGATAAAGCCGTAAGAACCTTACTTGATAAGGTAAGGGGGATAACTCGGAAATATTGTTCCGCATCACAAATCTCACTGATTAGGATGCTAAATCCAATCATACAAGGGTGGAGCAATTATTACAAGACTTGTTCCAACGGCAAAACAAAAGTAAGAACAGACTATCTGATGTTTGAATACATATACAGATGGGCGAAACGAAGACATCCGAAAAAGTCAAAAAGATGGGTGAAGCACAAATACTATCACACACTGGGGAAAGACCGCTGGAGGTTTGGTTTATGGATAAAGAAAGATGCAGAAAAGCAACTATACTACCTCAAAAGAGTAACAGATGTTTTGAAAGCAGACCATATACTAATCAAAGGTGAAGCCAATCCCTACGACACGGAATATCGGACTTACTTTGACAAAAGGCATACACGGAATATCTTAGACCACTTCAATGGTGGCAGGTATATACGCAATATGTGGGAGAAACAGATGAGAAGGTGCAGAGCCTGTGGCGAGCCGATTACAACCAATACCCCGTGGTTAATGACCTATCGGGTAGTGAATAATAAACGGATAAAGTACCTTGTTCATGAGGATTGTTGTAAATTTACCAACGTAAACGAATGGAGGTTCCTATGAGCCGGCTTAGTGAAATAAGTTTTGAGCCGCTTGAGCCGTATGATGGGAAACTATCATGTACGGTTCTTAGGGGGGAAAGGGGCAGCAATGCCCCCGACCTACCCGATCCAACAGCTTAACGCTGTTCCTCACCAAACCATTAGCAACAATATAATCAACAAATATGGAACGAATAAGAATAACATCGGATTCTCCGGGATATATCAAGGTTTCGGACATAGGCAAGGATTTGAGAAATTTTTCGAGAATAATAGAAACGAAATATAGTGAAATAGACTTTGATTTCTTATTTTGTTTTAGGGCATTATATTCCACTGTAGGTATTAGGTCGAAAGTGAGATATGAAAAAGATGTTAATATGTTGGGTATGGATTTAATAATGTCACTAGATGAATTTAATCCGTACAAAGAGAATGTATCTATGCAGCGGAGAATAATGGGGAAACACTTCTTCCCATTTTTCTCTGCTAACATACATAAATACATATATAAACTTCCCGTTCTCAAATCAGTAGAAAAAGAATTAGTAGAGGATATGCGCTTATTCCTTGTCGAAAACTTATGGCTACCAAACGAAAACGGACAATATAGACTATCTGTAATAGAAACTTCGTCTTATGAACATTGCATAAAGTTGTTTGGCAATCCGAAAGAGAAAAAATTTGCAGACAATGAACAAGGTATAAAAGTTCAAGATATAACTTGGATAATAGACGATGTTAAAAGCGAATTGTCTGCAACATATTTGTTGATTGATAAAAAATGGCAATTACAAAAATATCAGGTGAGAATTAAAGAGGTTGCTAACAACGCAGGATAACGGCAAGCCGTTCCCTGCTGAACCATTATAAACAATAAAGCCAATGGATATAAAGAATGATATACATATTATGGAAATGAATGACAATCTGTATCAACGGTTAAAACAGTCAGAGCTTGTCATTCATGCCAAAGTTGAAAGTATTTTACGACAAATCTCTTCATGGAAGTATGCTACACATGAATTTTATGTTCCTGCTCCCTATCAAAATGAATTAGCGGGTTTACCAAACGGACGAATACGAAAAAATATTGAAGAAAAAGACCGTCTAAAAATAGCTGGTCTGTATTCTTTTGGCTTTAATGCAGAAGGAAAAATACTTTGTTCGCAAGAAGCTCCAGATAATATAGGAAATGGCATCATAACTGATATATATATGTGCAATATTATAGTATCTATGTGATTTCCATAATTATACAATTTGCAACTTACTATATATTAATCAAAAGCATATAATGGACTAACTGCTCATCTAATAAAGTCAATATATTGATACTCAGTCTTACCCGTAAGTCAATGTATGAAACTTAAGGAAAAGGAAGTGAAACAGATTAAATTAGAGAACAATGAAAATCAAGGAATACGATACCAATGAGCTGCTGATGATAGCCAACAATGTTACCGGAGAATATCCGGAAAAGAAGGTCAGGCAGGCGAAAGAGGAACTATACCGGCGCGGTGTAGATGACAAGGTGATAGCCGACATCATGGAAGAGAAAGAGGAAGCCTTCATGAAAAGACTGGATGCTGCCGCACGTGCGGAGAAAGCCCGCATGGACAAACAGAACGAGAAGAACAGGAATGTCAGTTACCGATGGTGGGAACTGATACCGATGCTTTTGTTTGCCCCGTTTTATCTGGTGAGAGGCGAAAAGGAACTTGTGGATATAGTGTTGTTTCTTCCGGTCTATCTACTCAGCCGAACCCCCGTTGATTTCAGCGGTCTGTTTCCCGAATTAAGACGGTTGAAGGAAGAAAAATACGATCTGAAATTCAAGCAACGGCTTACAGCACTGATTGCAGGAGATGCAATGTATTTCTTATTGGTCTATTATAGCTTGCTGAATGACGAAGTATTATAGCCATTGAAATGAGAAGGATTCTCCCGAAACTGTTCCTTTTTTACTGAAAAGCGCACTTCTGTTGGAGTTTTCGGCAAGATTTGGAACTGCCGTAACCGCAGGATATGCGAACTTTGCATCAAAAACAACAGCAATGAAACTGACAGATCTTTTAAGGCGGACAGCCGAAGCAAATCCCCAAGCCGCCACCCTGCACAGCATCGCAGACAAGGCAGAAGAACTCGTAGAGAAAAGGTATTCCGTGCGGAGAATGCTCCGCGAAATGGAAAGTTTCGCACATGACACGAAAGCAATGCGTCTGATAGTGGACGCATTGCGGCAACTCCCGTATCTGCCTACACTGGAACAGGTTGACTACAAGCCCTATATGGCTCTGATAGCCTGTTCACCGGAAAATTTTGCCTATTGCTACCTGAGCAACGACCTTATTGCCGTCTATGAGGCGGGATACCGGACGGCAGAACTGATGTTTTTCTGCGACCTGCTTCGCTGCATGAGGGGACGCTCCTATCTGAACTGCGTGACAAACCGGGTATGCGACTATTTCTTCAGGGCACGGCGTGACGCGCTCCGCCATATCGTCACACCGCTGAAAGAATTTGAGATGCAGTATGCGGAAAGCCGGATGAAGGAACTGGAAAAGGCCGTATTCATGCTGAAAGTGAAAATGTACAAATGGCATACCTTCACGGCTGAAAACATGGCACGCATGTGCGGCATGAGCTATTCCCATTTCCGGGAGAGATTCGAGACATACTACGGCTGCTCTGCTACCGAATGGCTCCGGCGTGAACGGATCTGCCGTATCATGGAAGACATGACCTACCGTCCCGAACTGACCCTGAAGGAAGTGGCAGAGCGCAACCATTTCCTTTCCAAGAGCAACTTCCACGATTTCTGTCTCAAGAGAATGCTCAAAAGACCGGGTAAACTGAAACGGGAAGGGTATGAAAAATGGTGTGAGAGAAGACTGGCTTATTACAATAACCACTCCCAAGCATGTTACCGATAATGACACCCCGAAGCGTACATGAGACTATACCGAATACTGATTGCAGCAGGCTATATATCCATATTCCTGCTGGTGCTGCTGGCTGCATATATTTTTCATAACGAACAGCACACACTGGAATTGCTTGAACAAAAGAATAATACAACCAACGGGCTGCGTAAAAGCATCAACCGGCTCAACATGCAAATAGCCGGGCTTTCATTTCTCGGAGAAACCGTCATGGAATGGACGGACAGCGACAAGGAAGAATACCACTTGCAAAGGATGGTTATCGACAGCACGCTGTGTTCTTTCCGCAACGTGTTCCGTTCCGAACAGAAAGGAATAGACAGCCTGCGCAGGATACTGGCAAACAAGGAATCGCAGCTGAATGATCTTGCCGCACTGTATCTCCGGCAAAAGACCCTCCACAGGCAGATAGCCGACAGAGTGCCCGCCATAGCACGGAAGAGTGCGGACGAAGCCGCCCGCAAGCCGAAACGCAAGGGATTTCTGGGTTTGTTCGGTAAGAAAGAGGACGATACGCCCACATCCGCCACCGCCATGCTCCACTCGCTCAACAGCCATGTGATAGCGGAACAGAACCTGCAGGACAGGTTGCTTTCGGAACAGACCGACAGGCTTGCCGGGAGGAATGCCATGCTTAACCGGCAGTTGCAACAGCTGGTCCGGCAGATAGACGGCAATGTGCAGGAAGACCTGCAACGACAGGAAGCCGAGACCGCATCCGAAAGGGAACGGATTTTCATGCAAATCGGCGGACTGGCGGTATTTGCCCTTGCGCTATTGCTGGTGCTCTTTTTCGTGATACACCGCGATGCCAGCCGCATCGGGCAATACAAGCGCAGGACAGCCGAGCTGATTGGGAAGCAGCAGGAATCCCTCCGGCAGAACGAGGCACTGATCGCCTCGCGCAAGAAAGCGGTACATACAATCACCCATGAGCTGCGCACCCCGCTGAACGCCATTATGGGTTACACCGGGTTGATAGAAAAAGAGCACGATCCGGAGAAAACCGCAAAATACATGCGGAACATCCGCCAATCCTCCGACCGTATGCGAAGAATGCTCAACACGCTTCTTGCCTTCTTCCGGCTGGACAGCGGCAAGGAACAGCCCTGCCTGTCCCCCTGCCGTATTTCCATCCTCACACAAACACTTGAAACCGAGTTTGCACCCGCAGCCATGCACAAGGGGCTGGCTCTGGAGGTGGAGAACCGTGCGGATGCCTTTGTCATAACCGACAAGGAGCGCATCCTGCAAATCGGGAACAACCTGCTATCCAACGCCATCAAGTTCACCGAGAACGGGCATGTGTCACTGACAACTGATTTTCAGGATGGAAACTTGGTGCTGACAGTGGAAGATACAGGTACGGGCATGACTGCCGAGGAGCAGCAACGGGTGTTCGGAGCGTTCGAGCGGCTTTCAAATGCCGCCACACAGGACGGTTTCGGACTGGGGCTCTCCATCGTGCGCCATATCGTGAAAATGCTCGGCGGCAATATCCGTTTGGAGAGCGAGAAAGGGAAAGGAAGCCGCTTCATCGCAGAAATACCCGCACAAATCATCGCGGAGACACCCATGCCGGATGTGGAGAGCCGCGCTCGCTGCGCCCCGATGTACCGGGATGTCATTGCCATAGACAATGACGAGGTATCGCTTCAGATGATGAAGGAAATGTATATCCATGAGGGTGTGCGTTGCGACATCTGCACCAACGTGGCAGAACTGGTGGAGATGGTACGCAGGAAAGACTACAGCCTGCTGCTGACCGACCTGAATATGCCGGAGATAAACGGCTTCGAGCTGCTGGAGCTGCTGCGCTCCTCAAACGTGGGCAATTCAAGGACCATTCCAGTTGTCGTGACGACCGGTTCGGGCAGTTGCGACGCGGAGGAACTGCTGGCGCACGGTTTTTCGGGCAGCCTTTTCAAGCCGTTCTCAATTTCCGAGCTGATGGCAGTAACCGACCGATGTGCAATGAAAGGGGAAAGATCCGGAAGACCGGATTTTTCCTCACTGCTGTCCTATGGCAACGAAGCCTCCATGCTGGATAAACTGACAACGGAGACTGAAAAGGAGATGCAGGCACTCAGGGATGCGAAATGCCGTAACGATCTGGAAGGTCTGAACGCCCTTACGCATCATCTGCGCAGCTCGTGGGAGATACTCCGCGCAGACCAACCGCTAAAGGTACTCTACAGGCTGCTGCACGGTGAAGGTACTCCGGACAATGAAGCATTGTTCCATGCGGTGAACGGCGTACTGGAGAAGGGCACGGAAATTATCCGGCTGGCGAAAGAGGAAAGGAGGAAGTATGGTCAAGGATAAGATAACAGTCATCGTGGTAGAGGACAACATCGTGTATTGCGAGTTTGTCTGCAACCTGCTGGCACGGGAGGGATTCCGCACCGTGCAGGCTTACCGCCTTGTAGCGGCGAGGAAACTCCTGCAACAAGCCTCCGGCGGGGATATAGTGCTTTCCGACCTGCGCCTGCCTGACGGAAACGGAATAGACCTGTTGCGGTGGATGCGGAAAGAAGGACTGGCACTGCCGTTCATCATCATGACCGACTATGCCGAGGTGCATACCGCCGTGGAGAGCATGAAGCTCGGTTCGCTGGACTACATCCCCAAGTTGCTGGTCGAGGACAAGCTTGTCCCGCTGCTCCGCAACATTCAGAAAGAACAGTACGGCAGACAACGGCACATGCCCGTGTTCGCCCGTAACGGTTCGGCTTTCCGAGCCGTCATGAAGCGGATAAAGTTGGTTGCCCCGACCGAGATGAGCGTGCTGATACTCGGCGAGAACGGTACGGGCAAGGAGCATATAGCCCATCACCTGCATGAAAAAAGCAAGCGTTCCGGCAAGCCCTTCGTGCCGGTGGATTGCGGCTCGCTCTCCGTCCAACTTGCCCCGTCTGCATTTTTCGGGCATGTCAAGGGTGCATTTACGGGTGCAGACACCGCTACGCAAGGATATTTCCACGAGGCAGATGGCGGTACGCTGTTTCTGGACGAGGTAGGCAATCTGGCGTTGGAAACGCAACAGCTGTTGCTTCGTGCCATACAGGAACGGCGGTACCGTCCCGTAGGCAACAAGGCGGACAGAAGTTTCAATGTACGTATCATTGCCGCCACCAACGAGAATCTGGAGAAGGCTGTAAGCGAGAAGCGTTTCCGGCAGGATCTGCTGTACCGCTTGCACGACTTCGAGATTAACGTTCCGCCTTTGCGCGACTGCCAGGAGGACATCCTGCCACTGGCGGAGTTCTTCCGCGAGATTGCCAACAAGGAACTGGAGTGCCGTGTGGAAGGGTTCAGTTCCGAAGCCCGGAAAGCATTGCTGTCACACCCGTGGCCGGGCAATGTGCGCGAGCTGCAACAAAAAATCATGGGAGCGGTATTGCAGGCACAGGAAGGTACCATCAGAAAAGAACATCTGGAACTTGGCTTGGCGGAAACATCCGCTGCCGCCGGTTTCGCCCTGCGCAACGATGCGGAGGAAAAGGAACGGATCATGCGTGCCCTGAAACAATCCGGGGGAAACCGATACACCGCCGCCAAAATACTGGGAATAGGCAGGACAACTCTCTATAAAAAGCTGGAAGAGTATGGACTGAAGTATAAATTTGAGCAATCATAGCCCGCAATTCATTGGAAATGGCTATATTTGCATGACATATTAGAAGGTAACGGCGTTTTGGAAAGTCCATCCGCCGCATATATATAACATAAGACCGCAAGGCGTCCTAATGGAAATCTGGTAAATTTACACTACGGAGACGATTGCGTGAAGCTTATGCTATGCCTACGCATAGCGTGCATTCACGTACTCTCCGTAAAGGCTTTACCAGAGCCTCCATTAGAAGTAGTGTGTTTGCACGCTGCTTTTTTGCCCTTGCCGAACGAAACGAAAGGGAACGATTATGGGAAAAGTTCAGGTTCTTGCCGTCCTCTCAATGGACGGGTGTCTTGCTTCCGAGTTGCATGGCAAATCGTATAAGGAACTGTGCCTTGACTGTTGCGGCATCAATGAGATAAAGGAGAACGCCCTTTATCATATCACACCGGATTATTCCATCTCCATGCTGGATGAATGGAGAAGATATGAAACGGATACCTGCTATCTGGCGGAAGCCTCTCCCGAAAAGACAGATTATATCAACGGACTGCTGCGTATGCAGGTGGTGGATGAAATCATCCTCTATACCGTTCCTTTCATAGCCGGGACAGGAAAGTATTTTTTCCAGTCTGCCCTGCCACCTATCCAATTGACGCTTGTATCACAGAAGAAATTTCCCAATGGCGTGACCTGCCATATCTATAATCGTATGACTTCCGAAAGAACAGCCTGAAAAAACGACTTGCTATCCTATTATTAAAGTACCGAAAAAGTACAAATGTTCGGAAAGTGAACACTTCTGTTTGACCGCGAACCTTCTCAAAATATAAATATTTATTTTAATATTATTGATAACCAACATGTTATAAACAAGATACCGGAGATTCTGTCCGTTTTGACGCACTTTTTGCCGTACATATTCATGTGCGCACCCTAACATCAAAATGTTGAATTTCAAAATTGACAGGATATGAACTATTTCTTACTGGCGGATACCGAGTTCTTCCGCCGTATCAATGAAGCCGGAGACTGCAATATGGAAACGGCATATATGGCTTTCGCCAACCAAGTAATCGAACTGTGCGGCAGCATCCATGCGAGCCATACCGCCATCGCACTGGCTTATATTGAAATCGAGTTGCAACACCACCCCGTGCGTCTGTTATCCGAAGAACGCAAGGAAGCCGCCGCCTATATCGGCAAGGCACTCTCTTTCGTGAGGAAGATGCAGAAGTTCCTTTCCACACCCCAAGTGCCGCCACTATCCAACCTCCACTCCTCAGCCGAAACACCATCCGACAATCCCACTCCGCCGCTTCAATGGACGGGCAACGCCATAGACCTTGTGGAACTTATCTACGGCATCTATGAGATGGGCTGCATCAACAACGGTGAAATGCCGCTCAAACAGCTTGCCCCGCTGCTGTACCGGATATTCGGTGTCGAAGCCAAAGACTGCTACCGCTTCTACATTGACATCAAACGCAGGAAGAACGAAAGCCGCACCTACTTCCTTGACAGGATGCAGGAGAAACTCAACGAGAGGATGCTGCGCGACGAGGAAATGGAGCGCATGAGAAGATAGTTTTATACCATATACAAGTCAGAGGATGGCGGGATGCCACCTCTGATTTTTATAGGCTACCCGTTCCGCACAGATACTTTTCATCATCTATTCGCCCGAAAGTCAGTGAAAAACGCTACCTTTGTACTTACGTTACAGAATTATATATGATTATAGAAGACCTCGATATAGTAAAACGGCTGATAGCCGAAAAAGAAGGCGGGCTGGTGGAGTTCAAGGAAACCACCGGTCAGTTGGAGCGCGGCATGGAAACCCTTTGCGCCTTCCTCAACGGGAATGGTGGCACGGTGCTGTTCGGTGTGAACGACAAGGGAAAGATTATCGGGCAGGACGTGAGCGACAAGACCAAACGGGACATAGCTGATGCAATCAACCGGCTGGAACCTGTGACAATGATACAAATATCTTATGTACCGCTGCCGGATAATGAGAAAAAAGTAATTATTTTCCGTGTTGAAGATTCCAAACCCAGCCGTCCGTTCTGCTATAAAGGACGACCCTATATGCGTGTGGAAAGTGCGACCACCACGATGCCGCAGCCTGCATACAATGAACTGCTGTTGCAACGTGACGGGAACAGATACCGCTGGGAACTTTTAGAAAACAGAAACCTGACCTTGCAGCACTTGGATACCAACGAGGTATTGAAGACAGTCAGATTAGGTATAGAATGCGGTCGCCTGCCGGAAGATACCGGTACTGACATTCCTGTCATATTAGGAAAGTTCGGTTTACTGAAAGACGGGGTGTTGAACAATGCGGCAGCCGTGCTGTTTGGAAAACATGAGGACATGGAATATCCCCAATGCCTGCTCCGCTTAGCCCGTTTCAAAGGAACGGACAAAACCGTATTCATGGACAGCCAACGCATTCAAGGTAATTTCTTTCAATTGCTCAATGCGGCAATGGCATTTATTTTCAAGCACCTTTCCTTATCCGGCACAACCGATACATTGGAACGGGAGGAACATTTGACCATTCCCTACAAGGCTATAAGAGAAGGGGTATTGAACTCGCTGACCCACAGGTCGTACAAAGAAGCCGGTGGTTCGGTAGGCATAGCCATTTATGATGACCGCGTGGAGATAGAAAACCCCGGAACTTTTCCACCCGACTGGGATGCTGAGAAAATGAAGTCCGAGCATGAATCGAAGCCACAAAATCCATTATTGGCCAATGTCCTGTATAAACGAAAGGTACTGGAAAGCTGGGGACGCGGCATCGGGCTGATGATGTCTGAATGCCGCAAAGCCGGATTACCCGAACCGGAATACAAGATATGGGCAGACAGTGTTACACTGATATTCAAATGTGAGGTGACGCACCGACCAAGCACCGACCAAGCACCGACCAAGCACCGACCAAGTACCGACCAAGTCCTTGCTTTGGTGAAAATACTGAATGAACATGAGTTGTCCGTAAAAGAAATAATGGAAGCATTGGAACTGAACCATCGCCCCACATTCAGAACAAACTACTTGCACCCTGCATTGAATGAAGGATATATCATTCCATTATATCCGAAACAGCCGAGTCACCCGAAGCAGAAATACCGCCTTACAGAGAAGGGTTTGGAACTGTTGAAACAACAATAGGTATGGCAAAAAAGAAGAAAAATAAGAAGAGTGATGCAGACTTACCGGTAATTATGGATTACGGTATCGGTAGCATATCCGTTTATGACCCGGTTGATATGATGCCGTACAGTGAACCACCCATTACCGAACAGACCCGTTTCAAGAAGCTCGGCAAGGAAATGAAAGCGGAGTTCAAATGGCTGGCAGCTTCCGTCACGGTTGAGTATTGGGAGGATAAACGGCAGATACCTTTCGGCGAGGAAATGTCAAAACTCAGAATACGGCTGCTGAGAATGTTCGCTGAAGAATACGGCATATTGCTGAAAGAAGACACCGAGCTGAAAAATTATCTGCTGACGCTTGTCATTGCCACTATCAACAAGCAACTTAAACCTAAAAAGTAAGGAAGGAAAATGAGTAATAAAAAATCCGTAACCCCGTCACCGGCTACGGATTTTTTTATATAACGGGTATATTACTTCTGCTGCAACAGATGTTTCAGGTTCTCGTCACCCGCGATTCGTTCCAGCTCGTCTTTCACGATTTGTTTCACTTCCTCCTTAATACGCCTGTAATTCGCCTGCACCGTTTCCTTCATGCAGTCGTTGCCGTCCTCGTCCGTGAAGTCGGTAATGACGGGTATCGACTTGTAGGCTTTTTCCTCACGCTTCACCTTTTCGGCATCCACGACAATCTCACAATGGAAAATCTTCTGCTCAATGCGCTCGTTGAAATTGTCAGACACCGAACCGACAAACATTCCCTGCGTCAAGCCGGAAATCTTGCTCGGCGGGATAAGTGCATCCATCTGCGTGTTGATGGAAGTGGAAACGTCCTGCCGGTTGATGGAGATGGACTGCCTTTTCTGCAACACCTTTCCGAAGCGTTCCGAAAGCGTCTTGGCGGTTTCGCCCACTACCTGACCTGAGAAAATATTGCCGACGGTATTCATTACGACTTTGGCTTCCTTGTCGCCGTAGTCGCGCACCAGCTGGCTGAAATCCTGAAAGCCCAGACACACGGCAACCTTGTTGCTTCGTGCGGTGGCGATAAGGTTGTCCAGCCCCTTGAAGTATATCGTGGGCAGCTCGTCAATGATAACCGATGACTTCAACATCCCTTTCTTGTTGATGAGCTTCACGATACGGGAGTTATACAGACCGAGAGCCGCCCCGTAAATGTTCTGACGGTCGGGATTGTTGCCGACACAGAGTATTTTCGGTTCTTCGGGATTGTTGATGTCCAGCGTGAACTCGCTGTCGGACATGACCCAATATAGCTGCGGGGAAATCATCCTTGACAGTGGAATTTTTGCCGAAGCGATCTGCCCCATGAGCTGCTCGGCAGCTCCACCGAGCCACGCATCCATGAAAGGTGAAAGATAGTTCTCCAGTTCGGGGTAAGAGGTCAATATAGGGAAAATATCCTCGTAACGGCGGTTCAGAAACTCAATGGCATGGGGGAACGTACAATACTTGCCGTTCTGATAGATTTTCAAATACCATATAATGCTGGCAAACAGTATGATAGGCGATTCCACAAAAAAGTCGCCCTGCTTTTGCACCCAACTCTTATTGAGGTTGAGCATGATGGTGTACGCGCTCTCGTAAGCGTCCGTAATATCCTCCATGAAATCCGGGTGTATGGGATTGCAGCGGTGGCTGCGTCGCGGGTCATCAAAGTTAATTACATAGAACTTCGGCTTCACCTTGTATCCCTCCGGGTGGTTGAGCAGATGGTTGTAGGCAATGGTCGATAAGTCACTGAATTTGAAATCATAGACATACATCGAGAAGCCCTTCTCAATCTGCTGCTTGATGAAAGAGTTTACCACCGCATAGGACTTTCCGCTGCCCGGCGTGCCCAATACGATGGAGGCACGGAACGGGTTCACCACGTTTATCCAGCCGTTGTTCCAACGCTTCTTGTAGTAGAAGCGAGTGGGCAGATTGACTGAATACTCGCTTTCGATAAGCCGTGTTTCCTGCATGAAGCTCTCGTTCTCGTTGTTGAACACGTCATCCATCAGGTTGTGTTTCAGCAGGCGGCTCATCCACAGACCGCCCATCATCAGGCAGACATAGCCTGTGCCGATAGTAAGGATATACAGAGCCGCGACCGCTTCCACCGGGAGCGGCAAAGCCAGAATCCACCAGTTCAGGAAAAAGAGCACGAACCCGGTGGCAAGCACCGCCCATATCTTTTGCCAAGTGATTTTCTCTCCCTTGACTCCCTTTGTGCCCAGACAGGACAGGGCAAGCAGGAGGACGGCAAACAGTTTCGTGTAGAGGATGGAATGGAACAGCCCCGCCGTGCGGTCAAAGTTCATCAGGATTTTATCCACCACGCCGATATTCACGCCCTCCAGACTTATGGCTTCATAGCAGAACCAGTACACGTTCATGACCACTAAAATAATACTCACGGCACGCAGGAAATCCATGATTTTCGCCAGTGCCCTCAAATCGTCTTCTTGTTGTGACATACGTTGAAAATTTTTAATTGTTGATACTTCTGTTACATTCCCAAGCCCTTGCGCTTCTTCTTTTTCTTCTTGCGCCGCATCGCCCGGATGAAGGCTTCCTCCTCGGCATCCACCGCCGGACCTTCGGGAGAGAGCAAGCCCATACCGCCCTCCGTGTCATCATGTCCGGAAACGACCGGCCCGCACATATCTTCCCCGTTTTCCACCGGAATGGAAAGCGTGAGCGGCGGCTGTCCGGCATAAGGCAGCGTGAAGTGTTCCTGCAAGGCATTGGCGGAAAGTTCCTTGCCCATGCGTGAGCCGTTCAGCACGCATCCCGTGCGGTGGTCAATGAAAGTGACCCCATAGATGCGCCCTCCCTCCGTATGGCGTAATACCGTATCAATCCCTTTCTCCTTGAGCCGGGAAACGAATGTTTCCTTGTCATACGTACCGACGAGAACGGAAAGGACGGTGCGTTTCGTCATTTCGGCGAGTTTCCTGTCTTTAATCTCCTGTTTGGAACGGGCAAACTTCCTCTCTACGGCTTCATAGCCGACAGCCTTTCCGAAGAGCGAGGACTTGAAAGGGTTGCCCACCTTGTCGCCGGCATCGTCTGTGGCAGAATAAACCAGCCCATGATACTCCCTTCCGCGCACATTGCCCTGCACTTCCTCCACCGTCACATTATACAAGGAAAGGAGGGCACGGTATTCACCCATCGACTGGAAACGGTACTGCGCGTTCAACGCCTTGACCGTGTTTCCTACCTGCTTCTTCACATCGCCTGCCGAAGCGTCCACCTTGTGCAGCGGTGTATCAAGACGACGGTTCCGGCGTTCCGCATCGTGAAGCCCGTACTTCTGTTCCAGCTCACGTGTAATCTGTTTGCTGCGGTAGAAATTGTTTCGGGTGTCGATGCTCCTGCCGTTTTCGTCCACCCTGACCGTCACGATATGCAGGTGGTGGCGGTTGATGTCCTCGTGTTTGAACACAAGATACGGCTGGTTGCCGTAGCCCATCTTTTCCAGATACTCGCGTGCGATGTCCTGAAGCTCCGTATCGGTCAGCACATCGTCTGGGTGCGGGTTGAGAGATATATGCACCACCGGTTTCTCCACCCTCGACTGTGCGGGCATGAAGGATAGAAAATCCTCCATAGCCCTATGGATGTCCACCGTTCCCGAACCGTCATTGTAGATGCGGTTGGCGGTGAGCAGCCGCCCTTTTGCCTCGTTAATTTTCTCCCCGTTGTAGGCGAGTGCGCCGTACAACGAATTTCCTACACTGATTTTTGCGACCATTTCGCCTCCAGCTCTTTTGAAAGTTCCACAATCTGACGGCTCAGTTTCACGAGTTCCACGGTCTGCCCTTCCAGCTTGTAGAGCAACGCCATCGCCTTTTTCTCAGAGAAATGGCAACGCAATTCCTTCACGACTTGGTTGTAGTTCGTGCCGACAGCGCGGAACTGCGCATGAAAATCAGACAGCTTGGTGTAGTAGTCCACTAGCGTCTTGTCCACTTTCATCACCTTGAAAGGCTGCCCGAAGAAGTGCGCCTTGATGAAAACCGACTTGGCGTAAACACCCGATTTCTCGAACATGGAGAGGAAACGGTTGTGTTCCTCCTCGTTGAAACGGACGGTGTAGCGGAACACCGCCGGATCGAGCTTGGGATTTCTCCCGCCTTTGTTTCTTCTTTTTTCACTCATATTACTTTGGATTTAGCGGTTTGACGGCATAAGCCGCCGCTTCGAGGCACAGCACCGCAGGTTTGAAAGGCTTCCCGACTTCGGAGGGTAAGCCCGCCCCCTGCAAGGGCAAGGCGTTTTCATGGCTGCTCAAAATGTTTTGAGCGGCTGAAAACATACCTTGCTATGTTCAGGTGAACATAAAAATCCGCCTCCGGACGGATTGGAGGAATACCTTTCAAACTCCGGGCTGCGCCACCGGCTGCGTACCCTGCCGTTCGGGTGCAAAGTTAGGGTGATAAATCCGTGTCTGACAGAGGCGTAAGTGTGCCGAATGGTGCCAATCGGCGCAACATGCTGCCACTTGCCGGAGAAGTGATACAAGTACTGAAAATTCATTGTTTATTTGCAGCGTGATTCGGATGTGGGACTGAAAATACACTCCTTCCGCCAGATGTTCGGACATCAATCCAAACGGATGAAAACAGGTGTACATATTCAGCCGGTTTTCCAAGCACACGTCCATGCGGACGGATAAAGGCGTGGGTGATTGGACAGACCGATGAATGCCCGCAGGCACAGCCGGATTAAAGAGTGAATAAATAAATGGAAGTGCGTGCGTATGTATGAATGGCAATACGCTACCGCTACCGGACAGATGTATAACCAAATAAATTATCAGACAAATGAAAGAAGCAACTTATGTGGCAATCTCCACGCAGAAAGGTGGAGCGGGTAAGACAACCCTGACAGTGCTTGTGGCAAGCTACCTGCACTATGTGAAAGGCTATAACGTAGCCGTAGTGGACTGCGATTTTCCGCAGTACAGTATCCATGATATGCGCAAGCGTGACATGAAAGCCGTCATGGAGGATGAGCATTACAAGGTGCTGGCGTATGAGCAGCTCAAGCGGCTGAAGAAAAATCCGTACCCAATCAGATGCAGCCGTGCGGAAGACGCGATAAGCACCGCCGAAAATCTGGTAGAAGCGCAGCCCGACCTCGATTTCGTGTTCTTCGACCTGCCGGGAACCATCAACAACGCTGACGTGGTACAGACCATTTCCAAAATGGACTATATCTTCACGCCTATCATCGCCGACCGTGTGGTGATGGAGAGTTCCATCAAGTTCGCCACTGTCATCAACGAACAGATGATAAGCACGGGCAAGTCCGGCATCAAAGGGATTTATCTCGTGTGGAACATGGTGGACGGACGCGAAAAGACAGAATTGTATAAGGCATACGACAAGGTCTGTGCCGAGTTCGCCCTGCCTATTTTGGAAACATACCTGCCTGATAGCAAGCGTTTTCGCAAGGAAACGGCGGCAGAACGCAAGGCGGTATTCCGATCCACAGCCTTCCCTGCGGACAAGACGCTGATACGCGGCAGTAACCTTGACAAACTTGCGGATGAGATTCTCGGTATCATTAAAAGCTGAATATCATGGCAAAGAAAACAAGAATCGAGGACATCGACAGCGAAGCCGTAATCAACTCGTTCCGGCTGGATGATACAAGCATTCCACCGGAAGCGAGAAGTGCGGGTGGAAACGCACCTTCTCCACCTCCGAAAGAAGCGACACAAGAAGCAGCCGTTTCCTTGCCTGTCCCGCACTACAAAGAGGAACCGGAACGCAGGCGCAGGAACGGCAAGCTGGAAAAACCGGATTATGATACGATATTCATGTGCGGGTCCAATGTAACGGCAAGGCTCGGCAAGCAAGTATATATCCGCAAGGAATACCACGACCGCATACAGAAAATGCTTCATGTAATTGGAGGCAACGAGGTGACTATCGCGGCTTTTCTTGACAACGTGCTGACACACCATTTCACGCTGTTCCAAGACGAGATAGCCGAATCGTTCAAACGGCATATGGAATCCTATAACCTATAAACACCCAATAAACAACAAAAAAAGTATGAAAAGAACAAAGAAGAACCGTCAGGCAGACTGCCTGCAAACAGAAAAGAGAGAGAGAACCGCTGCCCGTTCAGCAAAGTGTACAACCGACTACAATCAGGAAAATACCGGCGGTGACTTCCGCAAGGATAAAAGCAGAGACAAACCGCTCTCGACTTTCCTGCAAGCATCGGAAATCAAAACGCGGCAATGTATATACATCAGCCGCGAGATCCATGAGAAAGTCGCCATCGTTGCCAGTCGGATGGGAAACGGCTTAAGCATCGGCAAGTTCGTGGACAACATCCTCCGAGACCATTTCCGACAATACGGGACACAGTACACGGAGCAGATTGAAAACGCCAAAAAAGTGAAACTATGACAAAGGTGTTTTTAATCGTATCGGTTGCCTGCAACGTGTGGTTTCTGTCCCTGTTGCTCTACGACCGCATCATGGAAACGAAACTTATCCGTTTCTTCAGACACATTGCCGGTCTGTGGCGGTCATTGGACAGTACGGTGGCAGAGCAGGGAAAGGATAAGGAAACGCCTCCCACAGATACCTCGGACATCATCGGCAAGAGCCGTTTCAAGATGGCTCCAACCCGGACAAAGACTGCCATACCGACGCAGGAAGCTGCCACTTCAGAAAAAGGCATTGAGCTGTCGGAGGAAGAAGCTACTTTTGACGACGGAAACACGAAAACCGCTTCCCGTCCGCGACAAATACCCGAAGACAAGCTCGATGAGACCTTCATGAGCATTTCACCTTCGGAACTGGAGTACGGAGAGGATGATCCGGAGGACGAAGAACCGGACAAAAAGCAGGCTTCGGGAAGCAGTTTCGAGGATATTGACATAGCAGTACGCGCCATACGGAAAGATTCACCATCCGATGAGGAAATGCGACACGCCGGGAAGGTCATGACGGAACTGGACGGAACAGAGCTTTTCACAAGGATAACGGAACGCCTGACCGATGAAGCGATGAGCGAGAGGCTTGCAAAGGCGATGTCTGTTTTCGTGGACACGGTGAACATGACAGTGACACGCCAAAAGGAAAAGGTGTTCGTGATTCCCGACAATATCGAGGAGTTCGATTTCCGAAACTATGTATAACGACTAAAAAGAATGGAAATGAAAACGTAAGACGGTATCACACCATGCGCACGGCAGTACAAGGTACAGCCAATCCGCAACGGACACACCCAAGTCCGTAGAAACAAACGGGCTACCACTAAACCAAAGTAAAGTAATCAAGTATCAACCGCCCGAAAAAGGACCATCCACCCTTTCGACGGCACAAAACAAGAACAGTTTATGAACAAGAACATCACGAACGCTTTGACAAGCAAGAAATCAATCCTCTCTGCGGCACTCCTCATCACTGCAACCGCCACCGCTTCCGCTCAGGGAAACGGTCTTGCAGGCATCACGGAAGCCACCTCGATGGTGAGTTCGTATTTTGAACCCGCCACGAAACTCATCTACGCCATCGGTGCGGTGATCGGTCTTATCGGGGGCGTGAAAGTCTATTCAAAATTCTCGTCAGGAGACCCCGACACCTCCAAGACCGCCGCAAGCTGGTTCGGTGCGTGCATCTTCCTGATTGTAGCCGCCACCATCCTGCGCTCATTCTTCCTTTAATATAATAATGTATGGCTGAATACCCGATAAACAAGGGTATCGGCCGTCCGGTCGAGTTCAAGGGACTGAAAGCCCAGTACCTCTTCATTTTCTGTGGAGGACTGCTGGCTCTCTTCGTCCTGTTCGTCATCCTCTACATGGTCGGCGTCGGCCAGTGGATATGTATCGGCTTCGGTGCGGTATCGTCCTCCATCCTCGTATGGCAGACCTTCGCACTGAATGCCCGGTACGGCGAACATGGGCTGATGAAGTTGGGAGCGGCACGGAGCCATCCCCGATACCTTATCAACCGGCGGCGGATCACCCGATTATTCACACGGAAACGAAAGGAAGAAACAAAATGAGAAATACATCGAAAATAACGACACTGGAAAACAGATTTCCGCTGCTGGCAGTGGAACACGGCTGCATCATCTCCAAGGATGCCGACATCACGGTGGCTTTTGAGGTGGAACTGCCGGAACTATATACCGTGACAAGCGCGGAATATGAGGCGATACACGGCTGCTGGTGCAAGGCGATCAAGGTCTTGCCGGATTTCTCCGTCGTCCACAAGCAGGACTGGTTCATCAAAGAACGGTATAAGCCGGAACTGGAGAAGGACGACATGAGCTTCCTTTCGCGGAGCTTCGAGCGTCACTTCAACGAGCGTCCGTACTTGAAACACACGTGCTACCTCTACCTGACCAAGACGACAAGGGAGCGTAACCGTATGCAGAGCAATTTCAGCACGCTGTGCCGGGGGCATATCATCCCGAAGGAGCTGGACAGGGAAACCTCCGCGAAGTTTCTGGAGGCGACGGAACAGTTCGAGCGCATCATGAACGACAGCGGTTTTGTCAGGCTGCGCCGCCTCTCCACCGATGAGATTGTGGGGACGGACGGCAAAGCCGGGCTGCTGGAGCGGTACTTCTCACTTCTGCCCGAAGATAACGCCACATTGCAGGACATCGAGCTTTCGGCAAGGGAGATGCGCATCGGCGACAACCGGCTGTGCCTGCACACCCTTTCCGACGCGGAAGACCTGCCCGGCACGGTGGCGACAGACAGCCGTTACGAGCGGCTGTCCACCGACCGCTCGGACTGCCGCCTCTCCTTCGCCTCCCCCGTGGGCCTGCTGCTGCCGTGCAACCACATTTACAACCAGTATGTGATTATCGACAACAGCGAGGAGAACCTGCAGAGGTTCGAGAAGTCTGCCCGCAACATGCAGTCGCTCTCCCGCTATTCAAGGAGCAACAGCATCAATCGTGAGTGGATAGACCAGTACCTGAACGAAGCCCATTCCTACGGTCTGACCTCTGTACGGGCGCACTTCAATGTCATGGCGTGGAGCGACGACGCGGAGGAGCTGAAGCATATCAGGAACGATGTGGGAAGCCAGCTGGCAAGCATGGAGTGCGTGCCGCGCCATAACACCATCGACTGCCCGACACTCTACTGGGCGGCCATGCCCGGCAATGCGGCGGACTTCCCTGCGGAGGAGAGTTTCCACACCTTCATCGAGCAGGCGGTGTGCCTCTTCACGGAGGAAACCAATTACCGCAGTTCGCCCTCACCTTTCGGCATCAAGATGGTGGACAGGCTCACAGGGAAACCGCTGCACCTCGATATTTCCGACCTGCCGATGAAAAAAGGCATCACGACCAACAGAAACAAATTCGTGTTGGGGCCCAGTGGAAGCGGCAAATCCTTCTTCATGAACCACCTCGTGAGGCAGTATTGGGAGCAGGGTACGCACGTGGTGCTGGTGGACACGGGAAACTCCTATCAGGGATTGTGCGAGATGATACGGCGCAAGACGGGCGGCGCGGACGGCGTGTATTTCACCTACACGGAGGAGAAGCCCATCAGCTTCAATCCGTTCTACACTGATGATTACGTGTTCGACGTGGAGAAGAAGGACAGCATCAAGACGCTGCTGCTGACACTCTGGAAAACCGAGGACGACAAGATCACGAAGACCGAGAGCGGCGAGCTGGGCAGTGCCGTGAACGCCTATATCGAGCGTATCCGCGCCGACCGGAATATCGTGCCGTGTTTCGACAGTTTCTACGAGTACCTGCGAGACGACTACCGCCGCGAGCTGGAGGAGCGGGAGATCCGGGTCAGCCGCGAGGATTTCAACATCGACAACATGCTCATCACCCTGCGGCAGTATTACAAGGGCGGACGCTACGACTTCCTTCTGAATTCCCGGGCCAACATCGACCTGCTCTCGAAGCGCTTCGTGGTCTTCGAGGTGGATTCCATCAAGGAAAACAAGGAGCTTTTTCCCGTGGTCACCATTATCATCATGGAGGCTTTCATAAACAAGATGAGACGGCTCAAGGGGGTACGCAAACAGCTCATCGTCGAGGAGGCCTGGAAGGCGCTCTCTACGGCTAATATGGCTGAATATCTGCGTTATATGTATAAAACCGTCCGCAAATACTACGGTGAGGCCATCGTTGTGACGCAGGAGGTCGAGGACATCATTTCCAGCCCGGTGGTCAAGGAGGCGATCATCAACAACTCGGACTGCAAGATCCTGCTCGACCAGCGCAAGTTCATGAACCGTTTCGACGCGATTCAGTCCTTGTTGGGGCTGACCGACAAGGAGAAGGCGCAGATTCTCTCGATCAACCAGTCCAACGACCCTTCCCGTAAATACAAGGAGGTCTGGATCGGTCTGGGCGGCGTTCAGTCGGCGGTCTATGCCACGGAGGTCAGCGTCCCGGAGTACCTGGCCTACACGACCGAGGAAACGGAGAAAGTGGAGGTACAGCGGCTTGCCGGCGAGCTGGGCGGTGATATGGAACTGGCGATCAGGCAGCTCGCCGAGGGCAAACGTTAAAGGGAGGGCAGGCCATGTTTCGCAAGTGTATCGGATCAGACCCCACGGCGGCGCGTTTGGACTTCGCGCTGTACGAGGTGGCGGGCGAGTGGGAAAGCCGCTCGGGTTCTCCCCGGGTTCGCATCTACCGCAACCCGGGACGCCGGGGCGACGGTTTTTACGTGGAGGTGTCCTACAAGGACGGGACACGCTTCTCCCGTCCCGTGAGGAAGTATTGTGGAGGTATCCGTTACTTCGACCTCTACGGGTATGTCGCCCTGGCCTACGATGCGGGGCGCGAGGTGCTCCAGCTCTCCGCCTACGGGGATTATTACCGGGCGTCGGAATGACCGCCCAAGTATTCACGAATTAAATAATGAAAAGGATGAAACGATTGATTTTAACGCTGTTCGTGGGGCTTCTTTGCTTCACGTACCAGGCAAAAGCGCAGTGGACGGTCATCGACCCGTCGAACCTCGTTCAGAACATCAAGAGCGCGGTTCAAAGCTCGACCACGGCGACCAACATGGTCAAGTCGCTGCAAGAGAGTATCAAGATTTATAACCAGAGCAAGGCTTACTACGACGCCCTCAAATCGGTGCATAACATCATCAAGGATGCCCGGAAGGTGAAGCTGACGCTCGAAATGGTCAGCGAGATCACGGAAATCTACACCTCGGGATTCAACCGTATGGTTTCAGACCCGAACTTCACGGTGGACGAGCTGGCGGCGATCTCGGCGGGTTACGCCCGGTTGCTGGAGGAGGGCGGCGCGCTGGTGGCGGAACTCAAGACGGTCATAACCGGCGGCAACGGCCTCTCGCTCTCGGACAAGGAGCGGATGGACGTGGTGGATCAGGTTTACACGAAGATGCTGGAGTACCGCAACCTCACGCGCTATTACACGCGCAAGACCATCTCCGTGTCCTTCATCCGCAGCCGCGAAAAGGGCGACGCGCACCGGGTGCTGGCACTTTACGGGAACCCGAACGACAGATATTGGTAACCTGAAAACGGAGGCAGTCATGGATTTCGACAATTTACACCAGGTTCTCCGGAACCTGTATCAGGAGATGATGCCGCTATGCGGCGACATGATCGGGGTGGCGAAAGGTATCGCCGGCCTGGGTGCGCTCTTTTACGTGGCTTACCGGGTATGGAAGGCACTGGCCAATGCGGAGCCTA
>OHKU01000100.1_pt1 | contig 45572 bp, 42 predicted proteins | sample 1568911 | NCBI WGS metagenome assembly OHKU01 (sample SAMEA3879574, study PRJEB24766) | human gut metagenome | biome: human-associated habitat; feature: feces | place: USA | collected 1985/1987
TTTAAGCTCCCTCCATACCGGCGAAGAGCCAAGATACCCTCTGCCCGTAGCTATTGTAACATATACTCCGTATTCAGCCGCCCTGAATACGGCCTCCTTATCCCCGTCAGATATGCGTTTATCGGGTGGAAGCAGGGTGTCGTCCACATCAAGCGCCAGCAGTTTATAGCCCATTAAATCCCCCCATATGCTTAAATAATCATATTAATTATCTCACCCTGGACCCTTCGTGTCAAACCAAGTCGTATAAGCCTTATTTTAATTGTTATTAACCTTTCATTCCCCGTCGTCCGGCTTTTCATGGAAATAGTTATATACGGCCTCCGCGGACGGCCCGCTCATTCCCTTTACCGCGGCCAGGTCTTCAATAGAAGCCTCCTTTATTGAATTAAGCGTAACGAACGCGTCGAACAGCGCTCTGCGCCTTTTATCCCCTATTCCGTCAATCCTGCTTAGTACGGACAACAGCGCATTCTTTTGCCTCAGACTTCTGTGATAACTTATCGCGAACCGGTGGGACTCGTCCCTGATTCTCTGCAGCAAATGCAATGAGGGACTTTTTCTTGGCAGAACCAGCGGCTCGTCCGCAAAGGGAAGAATAACCTCCTCGTTGCGCTCCGCCAGTCCTATCGCGGGCACATGCGGAATCCCAAAGTCCTCAAGAACGCGCAGCGCGACGTTAAGCTGTCCCCTCCCGCCGTCAACCATGATCAGGTCGGGCAATTCTTTGAACTTCTCATCCCCGTCCTGAGCCCTTTTAAACCGCCTTCTCAGCACCTCGTCCATGGCAAGGTAGTCGTCGCCGTTCGCTTCCGCCTTGATTCTAAACCTCCTGTACTCCTTGCGCTCGGGCTTTCCATCGATGAATACGATCATTCCTCCCACGGCGTCCCTGCCCTGTATATGCGAGTTATCATAGCATTCAATACGGTGCGCAAGTACATCCAGTCCTATTATGGCGCATAGCTCGGCCAGCGCGCCTTCGCCCCGCTCCCATTCCCGTCGTTTAAGCTCCCTTTGCTTATTAAGCGTATCCTTTCCGTTTTCAACAGCCATTTCGATGTATCTTCGCTTCTCTCCCCGCTGCGGCTGTACTATAGACGCTTTTTTACCCCTTAAGCCGCTCAGCCATTCAGAGAGGGAGTCAAGCTCTTGTGGAATATCGCTTACAAGTATCTCCCTGGGAACGTTCCTTGTTTCAGAATAAAACTGCTTAATAAACGACTCTATTATAAGGCTGTTTGTCTCGTTATCCGCGGACATATAAAATGGTTCTGCTCCTATAACCTTTCCCGACCTTATGAACAATGAAAATATAAGGATATTCAGCTCATCCCTGCATAGCGCGAAAACATCGCAGTCCTTATCGGTTACCGTAATAGCCCTCTGCTTTTCCCCCAGCCTGGAAATCGCGCTTATCCGGTCGCGCAGTTTTGCCGCCTGTTCGAAGTCCAGTTGTTCCGCGAACTCGTTCATTTGTTCCCTCAGTTCATCCAATAACCGTTCTGTATTACCCTCAAGAAACGCAACTACTTCATCAATCATTCCGTGGTAGCGCTCCCTGTCGATTTTACCTGAACATGGGGCGCAGCAACGTCCCAAATGGTACATCAGGCATGGCCGTTCACCTCTCGCTATCGCCTTGGCGATGTCCTTTTTGCAATGCCGGATTGGAAAGTGATCCCTGATTGCCTCCAGGGATTCTTTTAGCGTAAAGCCGCTTATGTAAGGGCCAAAATACCTCGCGCCATCCTGTTTGATACGGCGAACGACTTCAAACCTTGGATAATCCTGCCTCAAATCCGCCCTCAGGTACGGGAAATGCTTATCATCCTTAAGCAATATGTTGTACCTTGGCCTGAGTTCCTTTATAAGATTGCTTTCAAAAGCGAAAGCTTCCGCCTCGCTTCCGGTCAAAACATATTCAAAGTCCGCAATGTGGGATACCATTGCGATGACCTTCGGCTCCATACCCTTTTGAGATCTAAAGTATTGCCGCACACGGTTTTTTAAGCTTAACGCCTTACCGACATATATAACGGTCCCTCCGCTGTCATACATCTTATAAACGCCGGGCTTATCAGGCAGCAGCTCCAATTTTTCTTCAATGATCTTGTTCATATGATAATTATATATCAGGTAAAATGATATGGCAACGTTAGCATTCCGCTTTTAGTGATATTAATTGCTAAACTGCGCCTAATGTTAATTGCAACCATATGCTCAAAAATTTCGTTTTATTGCTGTAAGGATTTTATGAAATGTATTATCAACTTGGATTGGAGGACTTTTAGGATGAAAAGGGTAAAACTGCCTATGCTTTTGCTCATTCTGCTCATTCTTACGGGATGCGCGCCTTCCCAAGCGCCAAAGCCTACACAGATAGGTGATGGAGCGGATGGTTCTGAAACCGGTGCGTCGACCATTCCAGGCGTAGCGTCCGGTTTTTTAAGCCTCTCGGGCGCCGCCGGGTATACCGGAAGAGTGGATAGCGGGTTTATTAGGGACAGCTATGCTTTTTCTCTAAACCTTATAGAACAGCTCGGGGATGATTGGACGGGAGCCGTATCGCCGGCAGCGCTTTCAATGGCGCTGCAGATGACCATGCTCGGCGCTGACAGCGAAGCGCTTAGCGCCATGCAAACGGCAATGTGCACGTCGCTTTCAGCAGAAGACCTCGCCAAAAATAATGCCGCTTTATTGAACGCATTTAACGGAATTTTGGGGATACGCATGGCAAACGCCGTAATCCTCGATAAGCAGTATGCATTGGCGTCAGAGTTCTCCCGCAGGATAACGGATTACTACAGTGCGCAAACGGGTACATTTGACTTTAGCGACACTGAGAAACTCGTTTCAGTCATCAACAACTGGGTAAGCGATAAAACAAACGGGCGTATAGACCGGCTTTTTGATAGCGTAAGGCGCGACAGCGTTATGTACCTTTTGAGCGCCATTGATTTTGATATGAAATGGAAGATCGGCTTTGATTCAGCCAAGACCATATCAAATGCCGTATTCTATGGCGCAAGCGGCAAATCCGATGCCGATATGATGTACGGCAGCGGCGAATATAAATATGCAGAACTTGATGAAGGCTACATCGTATTGATACCATACGAGGGCGATGAATTCTATATGGCGGTAATGCTTCCAAAGGATGAAAACGTAGCTCCCGCACAATTTATGAAAAAGGCAATCTACGAGCTTGATAAATGCGTGCCCGAACAGGCGAATATATGGCTCCCCAAGCTGACAATACAAACCCATCTTGATCTGTACCAGCAGCTTTCAGCCATGGGAATGGGAGACGCGCTGATGGGCGGGGGCGGAAGCTTTCCCGGCCTGCTGTCCGGAACGGATGAATCCGTCCTCCAGATTGGTCAGATAGTAACCGCAACCAGTATGGATATAAACGAGGCTGGTACCCAGGCTTCCGGAGCCGCCGGAGTAGGAATTGCCAAAAGCAATATGTCCATGACTGAAAACAATATCAGGTGCGACAGGCCGTTTGCCGTTGCCGTCATACATGCCGATTCCGGCGCGGCGCTGTTTATGGCAACGATAAACGACATAGGCTGATGAGCCTAGACCTGGTGTCATTTTTATGAAGCAAGCCGGAGGTAACGCCATCTGCGTCCTCCGGCTTAAACTGTCAAGACCCATAACGATTATTGAAGCGTCTTTATATAGCATCTGCGCCGTTTATGCTGATCCACCTCAAAGAACTTCCACTGTGCGATTACCTTATCATTGGTTTCCAGCTCCGGCCCTGTCTCAGCATATTTGATCCCGCTCTTAATGGCATTGTTCAGGACATGATTCAAAATAATGGAATTTATCCCGCTTCCCTGCATATCCGGCCTGACCGCAACCAGGAACAGGTCAAGCGTATCATTTTTCCTACATGCCTTCAGAACTCTGAATGCGCCAAACGGGAAAAGCTTGCCTCCGCTCTTTTTAAGAGCATTGGCAATGGAAGGCGCCGCTACGCCGAACGCTACCATCTCTCCATGCTCGTTTTCAACAAAGCACGTATATTTCATGTTGATAAGCGGAAGAAACTTTTTTGTATACCGTTCCACTTGAGCGTCGGTCAGCGGCACGACTCCGTACAGGCCGGCATACGCGTCGTTAAGCAGCCTAAATACGCTGCGAACTACAGGTTTAAGGCCGCTCTTGCTGGGGATATTCATAACCCTCAGTTTAAAGCGCTTCATTACCATCTCCGTCAGCCGCTGCAGCCGCTCGTTTGGTTCCTCAGGTATATTTATCAGATACTCTATCCAATCCACATCCTTAACATAACCAAGCCTGGCAAGGTGTTCGTTATAGTAAGGCATATTATAATAGGTGATAAACATGCTCTTTCGGTCAAAGCCTTCAACAAGCATGCCCTCCCTGTCCAGGTCCGTAAAGCCAAGCGGACCATGAACCTCTGTACAGTCCATCTCCTTTGCATATGACTCGACCTGTCTGAACAGGGAAGAGGAAACCTCTTCGTCGTCAATAAAATCTACCTGTGTAAACCTCATTCTCCTGCAGTTGAACTTTTCGTTGGCCTTATGGCTGATTATAGCGCCAATCCTGCCAACAATCTTACCGTTGCGATATGCCAAGAAGCACTTCGCGTCGCAATATTCAAACGCGGGATTCCTGTTTCTGTCCCAATCCTCCAGATCATCCGCGTATGTAGCCGGAATAAAATACGGATTGTCTTTGTACAGCTTATTTGGATAATCCACAAACTTTCTCAGTTCGCGCTTGTTAGTTACCTCCCTGATTTCAACCATGGTTCCCCCTTAAGATAGCTTTGAATCACAATAACCCTTAATTAATCACGCCGGAGCTATATTGAGCGCGATCTCCATCATCTGGGTGAACGATTCCTGGCGCTCAATGGCGGTGCAGTCTTCGCCCGTAACCAGATGATCGGAGATGGTGCAGATGCACAGCGCGTTTTTACCCAGGTATGCTGCGTTCATATAAAGCGCCGCAGCTTCCATCTCAACAGCCATAACGCCCATAGTGCCCCATTTCGCCGTCGTCTGCGACGCGTCGTAGAACGTATCGGACGACAAAACGTTCCCAATCATATAATCGGCGTTCATGCGCTCGCATTCAGCTTCGGCCGCCTTCAACAGCTTATAGCTCGCTATGGGAGCGTAGGCGCCCGCAAGCCCATACTGAGCGGCGTAGTTGGAGTTTGTGCAGGCCCCCTGCGCAAGCACTATGGACCTAAGCTTAAGCTCAGGCAATATTGCCCCAGCAGAGCCTATCCGTATTATATTTTCCACCCCATAGTACTTGAAAAGCTCGTATGAGTATATTCCCATCGACGGCATACCCATACCGCTGGCCATAACGGACACACGCTTGCCCTTATAAAAGCCCGTGTAACCGTTTATTCCCCTTACATCATTTACACATTCCGAATATTCAATAAAGGTTTCGGCTATAAATTTAGCGCGAAGAGGATCTCCGGGCATAAGCACTGTCTTTGCATAGTCGCCCAAATCACCGCGGTTATGTGGCGTTGATATACTCATTGTTCGCTCTCTCCTTTGCTGATATAGAAGTATTATAGTCCCATTGGACAAAGTTTACAACGGCAAACCGGCAAACTCGCTAAGCTGCAGGCCATTTAAGATATGAATATGGCAAAAAAGCGGCATAGCATGCCGCTGCAGACTGTCAAAAAACCCTGGGATTGTCAAGGTCCGCAGCCCTTAACTTTAAATCCGGCGCTGACGGCATGCGCGTAAGCGCCGGATTTAAACCGTGTAGTTTTCATTCTTTGCAGGTTTTACCGCACGGGAACCCCAAGGGCGGGAGGCAAAACCCATAACCTCAAATAAGTGGCGCGGCCGCTTTTTTACACAGGAAGCGGCACGGTATGCCGCAATAATTACAAACGTATTAAAAGCAACTCAGCCCGCAGTAAACTCGTGAGGCTCCTCATCGCCCCTCATTACGCGCAGTCCGCCTTCAGCCAGAGCCTCCATCTCATACTCGCCCGCCATGACCTCAACAGGCGCTATCCACTCCACTCTTTCCCTTATCCATCCTGTAAGCATCTTCGAATACGCTACGCCGCCCGTAAGGATAATTCTATCCACCTTGCCGTTTACCACGGTCGCTAAGTCCCCTATTCCCTTAGCTATACCATAAGCGAACGCCTGATAGATAAGCTTTGCATGGCTGTCGCCCTGCTCTATCATCCGCTCAACCTCGCGAGCGTCGCTCGTACCCAGATGCGCCCTGAGTCCTGCATTGCCCCTCACCTTTTTGGTCATCTCCTCATGCGTATACTTTCCGCTGTAGCATAGGTTTATAAGATCCATAGCCTGAAGCTTTCCACATCTTTCAGGTGCAAATCCGGCATCGTCATCCGAATACATGTCAATAGAATAGCCCTTGTCAATCAACCATACGCTGGTCCCGCCGCCAATATGCTGCACAATAAAGGTACATTCGCTGACGGGCTTTTTCAATATTTCATCCGCGCAGCGGTGTGCCATGGCATGCGTGTTCAGCGCGTGTCCGCGGCTTTTTTTGGGCAGCTCCGGCAGACCCGTAATACGAGCTATCGGAGCAAGCTCGTCAACCGTTACCGGATCATATATATAAGCTGGAATATTCAGACGCTTGGCAAAACCATACGCTATTGCGCACCCGACGTTCGAAATGTGGGTGTCTACCTTCTGGTCGTACATGTATTGCACCATTGCATCGTTTATGCGGTACGCGCCGGATTTGCAGGGAGGTATCATGCCTCCGCGCGACATTATACACGTTAGTTCCTGCATGTCGAGCCCGTTTTCAAGCATTGCCTGCTCAATCCGCCTAGTACGGAAATCCAGCTGATCCATAACCCATGTAAAGTGTTTGAGTTCCTCATCCGTATGCCTTATCGTAATTGAAAACAGCTGTTTTACATCCTCAAATACCGCTACTTTTGTGGACGTTGAGCCCGGATTTATAACCAGTATCTTCTGCATTTAGTTCCCTCCTGCCTAACGGCGGCTATCTTTTCATCGACGCGGCGCCCGCGCCAAGGGCCAGCGAATAATATTTTTCCTCAGCCGACGACCCGCGTGACGTAACTACAATGGGAACCTTGCATCCAAGCACCAAACCAGCCATGCGTCCTCCGCATGTATAAACAAGGCATTTTCCCAATACATTGCCAACAACGATCTCCGGAGCAAGCATTATGTCAAAATCACCGGCGCATGGGCATTCATAGCCCTTAATCTCGCCAAGCTCCTTTACCATCGCAAGGTCGTATGAGACCGGCCCTTCAACATAACAGTTTTTCAGTTCTCCATCCAGGCTCATGCGCTTGAGCTCAGCGGCATGCACCGTTTCCGGCATCTTGGGATTGACGGTTTCAACGGCGCAGAGCGCGGCTACGTTTACCTTTTCATAGCCCAAGCTGTTAAAGAAATTCGCGGCGTTTTGTACTATAGTCTTTTTTTGATCCAGATCGGGATACGTACACATGCCGCCGTCGGTGACGCATAAAAGCTTATGATAACCCGGCACCTCGGCGATTATTATATGGCTCATCAGGCGTCCGGTCCTTAAATCAGCTTCCTGGCATAATACGCCTTTAAGCATATCCCCCGTCATTATCTTTCCCTTCATGAGGAAATCGGCCCTGCCCTCATGTATGAGCTTTGCTGCGCACACGCTTGGATGCATGCCTTCCGGTACCGGCTCAATAACAAAATCTGATGGATTTTGGCCTAATGAGATCAAAACCTCCTCTATTTTGGCAGGGTCGCCCACCAATATGGCATCTACCAGGTCTTTTGCTTCAATTATTGCCTCAAGAGCATGGGCGTCGTTCGCCTGAATAAGCGCAACGGTTTTTTTGTCCCCTCCCTTTACCTTGGCAATCAACTCATCAAAATTTTTAATTGGCATCATTCGCACCTCGTTTATTTTATTGCACCTACATAATACCCCCCGTTAATACCCACTTCAAGCATTATTGAGCAGTCAATATTATATATCTTAACAATTCAAATCAATAGGCGTTCGAAAAATAATGGTTTGCCGAACCGACCATATCTACAGATTAATGTTTTAGCGCTTCTGTTTTTTAGGTGCAAATCACAATCTAATCAGATCACGACACCCTCAGCTGATAAGGGTATGTTTATATAATTATCGCAACTGCCAATGGTGGGTAAACGGCTTATTTTATCCCTGTTTACTTATCCAGCTTCTGTAGTATAATAAGCCGACGGATATCTATAGATTATTGGAGGCAGACATGCGCCTTGGTATACTAGGAGGCACTTTTGATCCTGTACATAACGGGCATATTTCAATAGCGAAACATGTCAAGGAGGAATTCGCTCTTGACATGATATTTCTGATGGTCGCCGCCTCCCCGCCTCACAAGCCCAGCGGATGCGCAGACGCGGACTTAAGGTTTTCCATGGTTAAGCTTGCATGCGAAGATATTGACGGCATATATGCAAGCGATATGGAGCTTGAACGTTCAGGTAAGAGCTATACCTCGGATACCATTGAGAGGGTTTCCAAATTATACCCAGGCGCCGAGATATTCTTTATAACAGGAATGGACATGCTTCTGGATATGCCCGGTTGGCATGACCCGGGCACCATATTTGATTTATCAACCGTGATAGGAGTGGTAAGGGACTCGTCAAGAAGTGGGCTTTTATCCGCCGCTAGCTTGCTTCGTTCAGAATTTGGGGCAAAGGTTCTGCTTTCAGACATGCAGCCGTTCGATATTTCCTCTACGAATATAAGACATAAGATATATAACGCCTCTGCTGTGCGCTCCCAGCTGCCAGACGGGATTGCTATGTTTATATATAAAAGTATGCTGTATCTGCCGGATGGTTTTGTATCAATGCAGAAAAGCCTCTATAGACAGCTTGAATGGAATAGATATGTTCATTCCTTAGGCACGGCGCTTGAAGCGACAGAACTGGCGGATAAATACGGGGCTGATGGTATAAAGGCGCGTACGGCCGGCCTGCTGCATGACTGCGCTAGATTTGATCTTGGCCGGCAGCTTGACTATGCTGAAAAATGCGGCCTGAAATGTTATAATGGTGATATTCCGGATTTGCTCCACGCCGAGCTGGGCGCCGAGATAGCGAAGTCAGAATATGGTATAATGGATGATGAAATTATTCAGTCAATACGTTATCATACGGCCGGCTGTTTGGGTATGTCAACGCTTGACAGGATTATTTATCTTGCCGATAAAATTGAACCTTCCAGAAGCTATGACGGAATTGATCAAATTCGGCTCGCCGCATACCAAGACCTTGACTATGCTGTGGCGATGGCAATGAAGCAAAGCATCTCATACACCCTCAAAAAGGGCGGTAAACTCTACAAGGGTACCGAAGATGCTTTAAAATATATATTAAATGAAACGGAGAGACGATATTGAATAACACCATGGAAAAAGAGCAGGTTTTGGACCTGTGTAAGATCCTTTCGGATAAAAAGGCAGCCGACATAATAGCAATCGACGTAGCCGACAAGACCATAATAGCTGAATGGTTTATAATATGCAGCGGCAGATCGGTTCCGCATGTTAAAACGCTGTGCGATGCGGTGGAAGAAAAATGCGGTGAACTTAACCTTGAAGTGAGACGCAAGGAGGGTTACTCGGACGGGCGCTGGATTGTTCTTGATTTTGCGCATATATTGGTTCATATTTTTCACCCAGATGAGCGCCAATATTATAATATGGAGCGACTATGGATTGATGAGCCTGAATCGTATATTGATTATTCTCAGTTGTACGACTCTGAGGAGTGAATTTTATTCAATCAATTAAGGATTAAATAAACATGGATGGATACACCAGAAAAGTATAGTCCATCAAAAGTTCGGCGGCATGTTGATACCTTGAGAGCTAACGATTAAAATCCAAACGCTAAAAGTCAAACATTGTTTTCGGGATTCCAAAGGGGACTTTTTACAAAAAGTCCCCTTTGGCGGGGTATTGGGCAGCTCCTCATGAAGCCAGCCTGATAGCTGCCTTCAGCAGAAGGCCTGATTTTGCGGGTAAACTCGCTAGCGCCGTACAAGCACGAAGCGAAAAACCTTATGGCCTTATGAAGCCGCCCGTTGCCTGGGCGGCCAAATTGATCAGATAGGTTATGGCTCTCTATCTTCTCTTGTATATATAACGACCCCGCCTGCGGTTCCTGCGTTTTTGAGCGCTGCGGCGTGTGAGAAGTTTGAATACAATTACGATGATAATAATCAGTACCGCTGCCAATATCCAAATCAACAGATAATTTATAGGCGAATCCGTTTTCGGAGCCGGCTCTACGATTAGCGGGTTTGCAGCGTCATCCATATTGGCGATGTCCCTTGAGGCCACCAAGTCTACGGTCAGTAAATCATTGTCCTTATATTTATATGTTACAGTCCCAATTACCGAGCCCGAACTGACAGGAGCCGTTACCGCATTATAGTCGGTTACATACGTTATAGAAGCCGCATTCTCGGCCACCTCCTGGATAAAGGGTTTCATTCCGGTTATCACCCGGTTTTCAATATTTGCAACCAACTCCAATTTGCCACTGAATTCATCCTCAAAGCTGGCGTTATTTACCATGATCTCAAAGGAACTCTTAAGGTTAAGCGAGCTTGCGCTGACCGACGAACAGTTGGCAAACCCCCATTCAAAGATCCGCTTTGCGCTTTCATACCGATAAGTTGAGGCTACCTGACCCTCTGGATCGCCAAGCAAGACCAAAATAAGCTCTCTGTCATTCTTTTTGGCTGACGCAACGATACAATAACCCGCTTCAATCGTATTACCAGTTTTTATCCCAGTTATATACCTGTAGGTATAGTCCTTTTCTTCTTCTTTTACCTTATGAACAAGCCTGTTGCTGTTAAATAGTTCATAGCCGTCCGGATTTTTATCCGTGGCCTCAGACGTGTATGTACCTGTGGAAACTATACCCCTAAACGTCTCATTTTGCATCGCGTAACGTGACAAAATTGCCAGATCATACGCCGACGAATAATGCTTTTCATCATGAAGGCCATTGGGATTGACAAAGTGGGTCTCTGTCATTCCGAGCTTCTGCGCCTTTTCATTCATCATGTTTACAAAAGCATCCTTGCTGCCTGCAACATGGTTTGCTATCGCTTCAGCCGCGTCATTGCCTGAAAATAGCATAAGCCCATACAGCAAATCCTTAAGCTTTATATGTTCGCCTTCCTTGATCCCCATGACTGAGCCTCTGGAAGTAACCGCTCCAATCGTTACGACTTCATTCAAATCCTTGCACTTTTCAAGTGTAAGGATACAGGTCATTATTTTAGTAGTGCTGGCGGGATAAGCGCGCTGTCGTCCTCCCTTTTCATACAGGACCGAACCCGTTTCAGCATCCATAAGCAAAATATGCTTAGTAGTAATCGACTCTATGTCAAACTCCATTTCGGCTCCCGCAGGAACAGCCGTAAATAAAACTGCAAGGCACAAGGCCAGGCTAAATAATGATACTATACGCTTCCTCAACTGCATCCATCCCCTCGCCATTATAAAAATGCGTATAAACAAACAGAGTACTATAACTAGTTTAACCAATTATAGCACACCTCATTTTTAAATCTAAGAGTTAGTATATCAAAACCGTCTATGGTTTGTACAGCATAAAGTGTAAATAAATTGTATATTGTACCAAAAAATTCGCCCCACACCTAACGGCAAAACTGATTCCATCTTCATTAATATGATATAATGGTGGGAAGGGAGGTGCATAATATGGGATATTTTTCAAAGGGTTTTACGCGCGACAAGCTTTGCGCACTTTATTTCCTTGACAAGTTTAGGGAGGATATATCCCTTCATACGCTATGCAGGCTTATGCACGATAATGAGTGGGCGCCCTATCTGGAGCTTCATGCCTGCATGATTGGCCTTGAAAGGGCTGGCATGGTTGCCGCAGTCCCCCGCGAATTCGGCCAATCCTATAGAATAACTCAAAGCGGCCTGGAAACTATAGATGTGTTTAAGGAACAGCTCCCTATGTCGCTTCGCAGGGCGATTAACCGCTATATTGAGGAGAACCGCGATAATCTTAGAAAGGCCGCACAATATATTACCGACAGAAAACGTCTTGAAGACGGATCGTACCATGTTACGCTTACGGTTATTGAGGAGGACAGTCTGGTTTTTAAAACCGTCGTTCATCTTGCAAACTTTGACGCGTCCCTAATAGCCGCGGATAACTGGGATAAAACAGCCTACCCTTTATACTCGTTTGCAATAAATCAGCTTTTGATGGAGAAAACCGCTGATGTTAAACAAGCCTCTGGGTTTCAAATCCCAATGGACGCGAAGCTGTCATCCTCCAGCAGACGCGGGCTGAAGGGCTCCTATATCGTAACGCTCAGGGCCCAAGGATCCGGGCAATTTCTCTTCTGCACTGAAATGCGGGTTCCCGATGAAGCCTCTGCCATTAAGGCCGCGTCCCTATGGGATGAGGCGGCGCAACGCATCTACAGCCATGCGATGCATACGATTCTATGTTGAAAAACACGGGAAAAACATCCCGTGTTTGCCTGTTTTCTGGACTTTAATTTATTTTTCTCCGAAGGCGGCCTCAGCATGGTCGCACAGGGAGTTGAAGGAGCTGATACTTTGCCCTTTACCGCACAGTGTGTTTTGTACAAAGTCGGGCAGCATGGCATAATACCCCTTCGCCCTATCCTCATTCTCCAGCAGATCATTCAGATTATTATACACCCTTTCCATCATAAATGCTCCTTCATAATGTTCATGTTGTTTTCCTCTGTTGCAAGCAGCTTTTCCGCCAAGGTCCTGACCTCTTCCGAGGCATCAGGGTTATGCTTAATGCTTTTGATCATATCTATTATGCCCATGGTGCAGCCCTGCATTATCATCTCGGCTAAATGCGTTGAAGTTTTATCAATGGCTGTATTTATCGCAATCGACGCATTAACGGATGATTTTGCGATGCCCTTTATCCCCCTCGGCGATTGTCCAACGCTTATAAATATTCTTCTGGCTTCATCCATAACGCTCTGATATTCCGCAAACTGATACGCCATAGTCTTCCTGAACTCATCATCCTCCGTTATCTTTATCAACCTTTTTATGGTATCCCTCCCCATTTCAGCGTTTTCATATACGTCGTTAAGAAGTTCTAAATTCTGATCCATTATAATCACTCCCTTCATCAATATTGTGCGGTCAGTTCTGGGCTTTGATGCATGTCGAGAACCTTACATAATTTGCGCAATCCGTCGCATGATGACTGCATCTTGGCCTGTTCATCCTTTGAAAGATTAAATTCGAGAATCTCGTCGATACCGCCCCTGTTTACTATGCATGGAACTCCCGCATAAACCCCATGCTGCCCATATTCGCCGTTTAGATAAGCTGATACGGTAAGCACGCTGTTTTCGTTGCCAAGGATAGCGTTTGTAATTCGCATCATTGACATACCGATACCATAGTTGGTCGCTCCTTTTGCAGCTATTATCTGCTGTGCCGCAAATTTTACATCCGTACCTATCTCCTCGAGATTGGCGCCGGATATATAATTTCCCGAACCTCTTTTAACATCCCTTATGGGCTTTGAGGATATGCTCGCGATGGACCACGGAATAAATTCACTATCGCCATGCTCACCCATAACATATGCATGGACGTTTTGCGGCGCTACGCGGAAGTCCTCGCCAAGAAGATACTTTAAGCGGGATGTGTCCAGCAGTGTTCCGCTTCCTATTACGCGCTTAGCCGGAAATCCAGACAGTTTGTACGTAAGATAGGCCATGATATCCACCGGGTTTGTAACTACTACGAATATACCGCTAAATCCCGAAGAAACAACAGGCTTTACAATCGATTTTACAACCTCACAATTTCCGGATAAAAGGGAATTTCTTCCTTCATGCTGGCGCTGCGATATGCCTGCGGATATAACCACTATATCGGCGTCGGCGCAGTCCTTATAATTCCCCAGGCTTATTCTCATGTGGCCTTGGGCAAATGCCAGGCCATGGTTTAAATCCATAACTTCGCCCTCCGCGCGCTTTTTATCCTTATCCAGGATAACGAGTTCATCACAGGCTGAACGGTTCAAAAGCGCGTAGGCATAACTCATACCGACTGCCCCTGCACCGACAATGGCAATCTTTCGCTTATCTGCTCCCATATGTATCACCTCTTAATCATGATGTTTTAGTATTGGCCTATAGATGCAATATTACTAATGGAATTTGGTTGTTCCGAATTGAGGCTATCTGCATTTTTAACCGTTTATGTTGCAAAATCTTAAAATGGAATCATTTAACCAATCTTAAAAAATACAATAAAAAAGCCGCATTAAGCGGCCTTCCGAAGCTCACCCAACGGACATAAAGTATGAGTCCAAATGAATCCATTATATTCTGGAGGAAGAACCAGTCATGAAGAATTCTTCTGCATGCCGTTGGATAAGATTCCCCCCTACGGTATAATTATAACTCCAGTATCAGGAAAAATCAAGGGCGTTATTCAAAAAAAATATTAAAGTCAGGTGTATATTTACAATTTGCTGACGACATCTCCTGTATTAGCGTATTGTCAAGGCCTATAGCAACACAGTACTCCACCGCTCTATTGTATTCGCTCTTTTTTAGCGCCCTGTTAATAACTGGCATGTCCAAAGCACCGCCCATTGGCACATACTGACTCATGAGCGAAACATGGGTTAAGCGGCCTATTTCCTCTGCAATAAAATTCAGAACCAACCTTGCCTCATCCACTGAACCTGGCAAGACAAGATGCCTTATTAATATACCCTTTTTTGCAATTCCATTGTCATCTGTCTTCAGGCTTCCGCATTGCCTGTGCATTTCCAATACGGCCTTTGATGCATATTCAAAATAGTTTTCCGCACCTGAATATTTAGCTGAAACCCGCTTAGACACGTACTTTAAATCGGGCAGATAAATGTCAATCAACCCCTCCAGCCGCCTTAAAGACTCAACCTTTTCATATGCGTTCGTATTATATACAATCGGTATCGACAGCCCTGCTGAACGCGCTTGTGGGATGGACTCAATTAGCAATTCGAGATGAGGCGTGGGCGTGACAAGATTTATGTTATGAGCGCCCAGCACCTCAAGGCCGAGCATAATCTCCGATAGCAGCTCAGGATCCATTGGTTTTCCGCTGCTTTTCCTGCTTATCTTATTGTTCTGGCAAAATACGCATTTAAGGTTGCACCCTGAAAAAAATATGGTTCCAGAGCCTCTGGTCCCGCTTATACAAGGCTCTTCATACATGTGTAATGCAGCTCTAGCCACATAGGATACGCCGCCAACTCCACACCTGCCCGCTTGCGTTTCGCGGCTTGCTCCGCAGCTTACAGGGCATATCGCACAGCCCATGGCTTATTTAAATAGGCCGCCGCAAACGCTTGAAGCAAATTGCTGTGTCATACGGCTCCTCCACTCTTTGGCTTTCCGGACTTCTTTGATATGTTTTCATCGTATAAAACCTCATATTCGGCATCCCTTGGCTTGCGCTTATCCTTTTGATTAGCCGCGGCCTTCTGCTGCGGTTCGTATCCTTCCATATTTATATTTATAGGCGCTGTTTCATGCGCGGGACCCAGGGCTATCGCATTTGATACGTATTTTTTCAATGTAAATGCAAAGCAGGTGCCCTTGCCCAGTTCGCTTGTAACCGTTATCTTCTCACCCAGCTTTTCAATAATCTGATATGCTATCGACAGGCCAAGTCCTGTCCCGCCCTCCTTTCTGGATTTATCAACCTTATAAAACCTCTCAAACAGGTGGGGTACATCCTCTTGTGGAATACCGCACCCAGTATCCTCTACGCTAACGATCAGCCTATTGCCATTTTTGAGCTTCAGCGTTATGCTACCCCCCTTAGGCGTATATCTCATGGCGTTGTCAATAAGTATTATCAGTATCTGCTCAACCTTGTCCGAATCGGTAAGCGCCTCTACCGTCTCCTGAGTATTAACCCTCAGCTCAATTCCCTTGCTTTTGGCCGTCTGAACATAGCTCTGGGCAACGTCATGAAGCAATTCGGCAACGTCGACCTTGGATACCTCCATGTACTCTGTTCCTGATTGGAGCCTGCTAAGCGTCATCATATCCGATATTAGCCTTGATAATCTCAAAACCTCGTGCAGCATAGTCTTATAATACCGTTGCCTTACCGCCTCGTCCTTTACCATTCCGTCCGCAAGCGGCTCTAAAAGCCCCCTAACAGCTGTAAGAGGGGTTCTCAGCTCATGGCTTACATTAGCTACATATTCCCTGCGCATCTTTTCAACCCGCTCCATTTCGGTCATATCCTTAAACAGGCCAACCACGCCCGTACACTCGCCGTCTTCAGTCAGAACCGCAGATATGGTAATCCACAGCGTCCTGTCTCCGGGCATGTCATAGGTTATCATCCGGCTTTTTCCCGTGGCATATACCTGGTCGAATACCTTCCACAGCGAAGCGTCAGCAACGAGATCCTCCCGCGTATTGACCTCCACCGAGCCAAACATTCTCATAACGGCGGGATTATATTGTGTAAGCGCCCCTAAACCATCCATCGCAACTACGCCGTCTGACAGGCTGCGCAGTATATGGTTAAGCTGGCCCTTTTCACTTCTAAGCTGATAGATCGTCTTTGACAGACGCTCACACAGCTCATTGAGCGACCTGGCCAGCAGCCCCACCTCGCCTGGCGCCTCTTCATTGGGCACGCGTACGTCAAAGTCGCCGTTAGCCATATCCAGCGCGGTTTCAGCCATACTGCGCAAGGGTCCGGCAATCCGGCTGGCCCTCCATGAACCTATGAGCAACAAAACCGTTATTCCAGCGGCAGCCAACCATAAAAGCGACGCGTTTAGGCGCTCAATCATCCCGCCTACGCCATCGATTGACTTTATGATAAACACGCCTCCGGCCGACTGTTCCTGAGGGGAGCCTATGGGAAGCCCGAGGAATAAAACATGGCCATGATTCGGAATCTTGGCGCTGTCCGACTGCGCCCGCTTTCCCCTCAGAACCACGCCAATCTCCCCTGCAAAGCATTCGCGGATTTCATCGGTCGTGAGGCCCAGGCCTACATCATACATGAATTCAATTTCTCCGCGCCAGTTGACCACGAAGGTCATCCCGTTCGTGGCCTTCATAAGGCTTTTTGACATGCGTATAAAAGCATCGTGAGTAATATTGCCGCTTTCATACTCATATAACAGCTGCCTTACAGCCTCAACCTGTGGAAGCAGGTCCTGAAGCTCCATTTCAATGTATACGTCCCTTCCAACAAGCAGATAGCTGGTCATAATAAATATAGCCGCAAGCAGCATGAAAGCAACCAATACTATCAAAAACCGCCTCAAAAGGACGCTGCGCATCTTTATACCCCTTACCGCATACTTATGCTACTCAATCTCGAACTTATAGCCAACGCCGTAGATCGTCTTTATGCTCCAGTTCTTGCCCGTGTTATCCAGCTTGGCACGAATCCTCTTTATATGCGTATCCACAGTACGGGTTTCACCTACAAAGTCGTATCCCCATACCCTGTTTAACAGCTGCTCGCGGGTAAATACATGCCCAGGATTTGACGCAAGCATGTATAGGATCTCTATCTCCTTTGGAGTGCATATTATCGGCTTGCCATTGAGCGTTACCGTATAGCTCTTAATATCAATCATCAATCCATCATGGATTACAATTCCAGTGTCAGCCGCCTGCTGCTCTTTAGCCCTGCGCAGCACCGCCTTTATCCTGGCCACTACCTCCCTGGGGCTAAAGGGCTTAACGATATAATCGTCAGCACCCAGCTCTAGGCCAAGAATCCGGTCGATTTCCTCACCTTTGGCGGTAAGCATTATAATGGGCAGGCGCGAGGTTTTTCTTATTTCTTTGCAAACGTCAATGCCGGACATGCCTGGCATCATTATATCGAGAACGCAAAGCGCAACCTCCGCAGATAAGGCGTTTATCGCGGCTTTTCCGTCATATACGTCTATTGGTTCATATCCCTCAGCTGTCAGATAAATTCCCAACGCCTCATGAACGACGGGGTCATCGTCAGCGATAAGTATTTTTACACTGCTCATCAAATATACCTCCCAAAAGCCTAATTTAAATCAATTATAGCATGTTTAGCGGTGTTTAAAAGCAAACTTTCACGCAATTTTTCTATAATACGTACAATTCAGTATCATTATAAAGACACAAACGCCTAAAAATCGGGCCAATTCCTACACCCTTACGCTGTTTCCCGTAAAGAGAAGGTGAACGTAGCGCTCCTTTACGTTTATTCCGGTTAACGCGCAAAGCGATTTGGAATACAGGTCAAGCTGCTTTTGGTGTTTCATTGCCACCTCTTCAGGCGGCTGACCCACGGCCACATAGTCGGTCTTATAGTCAATTATCACCCATTCCCCATCCTCAATAAAACAGCAATCTATCATGCCCTGCAACATAAATTTGCCGCCCTGCCCTATTCCAAATACAATGCCTGCGTCGGCCCTATAGTTGAACTCACGCTCACGCAACACCTTGACTGAAGAGATTAGCCTCTTCCCAAGCTCTGAATTGAAAAAGCCCACTATGCTTTCGACGTTGATTGAACGGGCCAGCCGCTCTTCAAGGTAACCCTCCTCACAAAGCCTGTGGATTTCGTTCCTGACGCTATCCCTGTCATGCGGCTGTATTTTGATACGCTGCATCAATAGGTGAGCCGCCTTACCGCGTTCTGCAGGAGATACAGGCATACCGTCATGCATGAACTTAGGAGCAGGGCTAAGTTCACGCAACTCGCCCGAAAGCTGGGATACCGTTAATTTAGAAGGAATCAGGGTGTCATCCCTATATGGGTATTCCCATGTAAATGTATCGTCATACCTGCCATCATATATATCGATTTCAGCGCTTGCCCATTCCTCAAACGCGTCCTGCTCCATATCAAGATTTGAAAGAGCAAAGGCCTTCGCATTATACCAAAATCCATCAATTATGCAATTTCCCGCAATGCCTGTCATGCCCAGACGCCGCCTGAACGAGTTGCCGTTTGCGGTATTCATCAGAACCAGCAAAATCCAGTCCAAAAATGATTTTGATTTGTTTATCGCTCCATCGGTCAACGGCTTGGCCAGCGCAGCCAGCTTTTTTTCAGCACCCCTTATCCCTCCTATCATTATTATTCTGTCCATTGCCCGCGTCATAGCTACATAAAGCAAACGCATCTCCTCCGCAAGCTGTTTTTTATAGGCCGCCGCCTCTATCGCGCTCCTGTATATAGTTCTTATCCTAATGTTGCCCTTTAACGCTAAAATTCCAATTCCGAATTTGCCGTCGCATAAAACAGAGCTCTGTCTGAGTTCTCGCATAAATCTGAAGCTGGATCCGGTCCCTCCCAATATCACGGCGGGGAATTCCAGCCCTTTGCTTCTGTGTACGGTCATAATCCTGACAACGTTAGCTCCAATGCTTTGAGACGCGCCCAGGGATACGTTATCGCTTACCTTATCTATAAAGCTGATAAAGCTGTGCAGCCCATTTCGGGACGAACGGCTGAATGACGCGGCCCGTTCACAGAGCGCGTCGAGATTCGCGCATCTTTGCTCGCCTCCAGGCAGCGCAGAAACTATGAGATAATATCCCGTATCCTCAAGGATTGCTCCTATCAGTTCATCAACGCTATACAGGTTAGCCTTTTTGCTCCACGTGTCCAGCGCGGCCGTAAACCTTTTTATTTTATCGGCTAGGAGGCCGTCCTGTCCGGCCGACTGCGTCATGGCCTCGTAAAAAGTTTTTCCTCTGCTGTGTGTCCTAAGCCAGATTAACTCATCCATGGTAAAGCCGCCGATTTGAGATCTAAGCACGCTTAAAAGAGGGATGTCCTGGTGCCTATTATCCACAACCCTAAGAAGGTTGATAAATACCCTGACCTCAATGGACTCATAGCTGCCGCCATTGTGTTCCGCATACGCCGGTATTCCTTCCATGGCAAGCGCCTTCAACCATACCGACGCCAACCTGTTATTTCTAAGCAGGACTACAAAATCGGAATACCGGTAAGGCCTTTTTTCCCCTGTGCTTTTGTCCTCCAGCATCTCATTGCTGATCAGCTCTCTTATCCTGCGCGCCGCTGCTAACGCCTCCATCTCGTCCCTGTCAAGGGTCTGGGCATCGTTTATCTCATCCCCTTCGATCTGATCGTCATCCTCAGATCCGTCTAGATCAATAAGATGCAGCTCCGCTCCGCCCAAACAGCCGCTTCGTCCCATCACCAAAGCGGCGCTGGCATCATATTCAATCCCTCCGGTATTACGGTTCATTATATGTGAGAAGACCTCATTGACAGCTCCGATGACCTTTGATGAACTGCGAAAGTTCACATTAAGATCAATCCGCCCGCCTTCGAGACCATCGTACCGATAATATTTATCCATAAACAGGGTCGGGTCTGCAAGCCTGAAGCTATAGATCGACTGCTTTACGTCGCCGACCAAAAAGAGATTATCCCCGCGCTTAACGGCGTCCAGAATGCGCTCCTGAACAGGGTTTGAATCCTGATACTCGTCTACAAATATATATTTAAAACGGTCGCGGTACTCCTGTGCGATACGTTCATCTGACAGCGCTTTAAGTGTCCTATGCTCCATATCCGAGTAGTCTATTACGCCGGCAGTCTCCTTTATCGACGTATAAGCCTCGTGAAAACCTATAAGGTAAACATACAGGGCCTTCATGACAGGGTATAAACTGTTCAGTTGCGCTGCGCACTCTTCAAGCGAACGGCCAAAGTTCTCAGCATGATCCTTAACTAGTTTTTTAGCAAGGTCGTGCGCATCCTTTGCAGCGCGCTTGTCCTCCTCGGGCGTTCCTCGCGGCCATCCATCCAGGCGTTTGAACTTGACCGCACTGGCAGCCTCCCTATATTTGTCATAATCCTTGATAAGTGTAAGCGCCCTAAGCTGCATCATATCATCGTCGATTACCGAGCATACCTTTATGTTTTCCGTACAATCCCGCGCATGAATAAGCTCTGATATCGCGGAATCCAGCTCGGCGTGCGCATTGTCTATAAGCGATTTGATTTCGTCGGATTTTTTAAGTTCCTCAGCTCCACGGTTATATCTCTCAACGGCGCCGGAAAGCCAACCAAACGGTTCAGGCCTAGAAAACATGTACGAATATATGCTTTCCACAGCGGATATAAAGCCCGTTTCGCCGCCAAACAGGTCTATAAGCGCCTGCGTTCCTATGCGGTCGCTCGAAAAGCTTTGCTCCAGCATGGCGTCACGGGCATCAAGCCGCATTACATAGGCCTCGGATTCGTCAGCCACCCTGAACGCAGGATCAAGGTCCGCCTCGTGGAAATGGCGCCTGAGAAGGTCGGTACAAAAGGAGTGCAGCGTTGAAATATGGGCATTGTGAGATTCTAGGGCCTGCGCCTGCAGATGCGATTTTACCGCTTTATCGCTGCACTCGTAGGACAGCGCCATCAGACGCTGCCCTATGCGTTTTTTCATTTCATCAGAGGCAGCCCTTGTAAACGTAACTACCAGAAAGTCGCCTATAGAAGCGCCCTGAGCAGTAAGCCGAGCTATGCGCTCTGTCAAAACAGCGGTTTTGCCCGAGCCTGCCGCTGCGGAAACCAAGAGGTTTCCGCAGCCTGATATGGCTTTTTTTTGTTCATCTGTCCAAATCATACCAGATTATATATTCCTATTGTCAACCCGCCTTTATACTCGGCGTTAATATTATGCAAACGAATGTGCCTCATATGGATAAACGGCCAAAGTTTTGGCCGTTTATCACTAAAGCTATGGTGTTTGCAACCTTTTAATACTTTAACATATTATCTATTGCATGAAACAGAATCATTTCGGTTGAATACTTTCCATACGCAGCCTTGTTGCTGCTTAAAACGATCAGGTCGTTTCCAGATATAGATATTGCGCCCTGAACCGGGTTAACCATAAACAGGTAGTCTTGATTTGGACTCGGGCTGTCCATAAGGAAAAATACATATTCCCGTCCTTTAACAAGCCGCTGTACATCTCCTGTATCAATCTGGTGATCCTGATGGGTCAGCGCATCAATTACATTCATATAGGGCTTTTGCGTGTACACCACGTCAATTATACTTCCGCGCTCCAAGTCGCCCTTTGCCACACGTCGGATATACAAGGATACTATTGAAGCGTCAACGTCGCTTTCTACGGTGGAGCCCATCGACTGATACCTGAATGTTGCGCTCTCCATGCCCGGCATGCTTAAGACCTTGGCGGTAAATATATAATCAGCCGCTTCAACCAACTCTGACATATCGTTATATATGTAAGTCTCTCCGGGAGCTATAATAACGGTTTCCATCTCCTGGATATCGTTGCGCAACTGTGCCAAAGGTATGACCGTACCGTCAAGCCAGATCACATTATCGTTTACTACCTTAAGCGGCTTTTCAGTCAGCAGGGTATACTCGCCATACTCGTTTTGATTTAAATACAGAAGATAATTTGCCCCGCTCTTCAGTCCGGAAGACACGCAGTGGACTATCGACCCCATATTCGCGTTTCCAACCAATGGCTGAAGGACCAGAACATCGTCGCAATAATATACCGTACCGTCTTCTCTTTTGACCTCATGGGTTTTTATGCACCGCGCATATAATACGCACGAAGACTCTCTATAATACTTTCTCGCTTCCTTCATAGCAGCTTCGCCCGTAGTAACGCTGACAGGCACGGTTGGTATCGTCGGCGCCATGCATGAGCATAACATAAAGCAAGCAACCATAGCTGCTATAATGGCAACCATTATTCTTTTCATCCGCGCTCACCTCCCAAATTGCCCCATAAGCTGGCCTTCTATAAAACCGAGTAGCGTTATAGCCTATATCTCCCTCCGTCCTTCCATAGCCTTAAACAGCGTCATTTCATCTACGTATTCAAGGTTTCCACCTATGGGTATCCCATGCGCTATCCTTGTAATCCTGACGCCATACGGTTTAAGCAACCTTGCTATATAGGATGCGGTGGCCTCGCCTTCCACATCGGGATTGGTTGCTATTATTATTTCTTTGACAGGAGCCGCCTGTATCCTGCAAACCAGCTCTTCAATGCGCAAATCCTCCGGCCCGATTCCATCTATAGGAGAAATCACACCGCCAAGCACATGGTATTTTCCATGGAATTCCCGCATCTTTTCCATTGCCAAGACATCTTTTGCGTCCTCAACAACGCATATTATGTCACCTCGCCGCTGTTCGTCCGCGCATATCGCGCAGGGCTCAACATCTGTGTAATTACCACAAACCGCGCAGTAGTGTACCTTATCCCTCGCATCCGTGATTGCGCTGGCAAGCTCTCTTGCCGCAACATCCGGCATGTCAAGAATGTGATAGGCCAGCCTTAATGCGCTTTTACCTCCTATTCCAGGCAATCTGGCAAGCTGAGAAGCTAAATTGCGAATAGGTTCTATCGCTGGATTCATATATCTCTGTACCAACCGCCTAAAATCTTATTCTTGATCCGGCACATAAACCCGTAAAAACGCTAGATTCCCAGGTTCACGCCGCCGGTAAGCTTGCCCATTTCGCTATTCATGGTTTCATCCGCCACACGTATAGCCTCGTTAACCGCACTGATAATAAGATCCTCTAGCATTTCTATGTCGTCTGGATCAACGCATTCGGGACTGATCTCAATGCTTTTAAGTTCCTTGCGCCCGTAAATTACTACCGTTACAGCTCCGCCGCCAGCGGATACGCTAAACTCGCGATTCCCTATTTCATCCTGAAGCTTAGCCATGTTTTCCTGCATCTTCTGAGCTTGCTTCATTAGCTGCTGCATGTTACCGCCCATTCCCGGGAAGCCGCCTTTAGCCATCTATACTACCTCCACGTTAACGTTTGGCTTCATTATATCATGACTGTGCAGTTAAATCAAGCCAAGACGAAGTTAAAATAAGGATGAAGCAATATAAATCATATTATCGCTTCATCCGCCAAAACCAGTAATAAAGTTTAGAACCTTAAGCTCTGCTGTATATGTCGGTATGAAACAGTGAATATGAAAGCTCTATGCGTCCGTCCTGAAGCTTGCGCTGCCGTATTACACGGCCTTCTCCACCGTCAATTCGCTTCTTCGCGCTTACCTCAACAACGGCGACATCATAGCCGGCCTTTTTCAGCTCGCTTACCGCATCGCCCAGTGCAAAACCAAGCACACGAATCAAACCTCCATGATCTCCTTTTCCTTTTCATCAATGATTTTATCAATATCCTTGATATACCGGTCGGTCAGCTTTTGAGCCTCTTCTTCCAGTTCCCGCTGGTCGTCCTCGGTTATTTCCCCATCCTTTTTTGATTTCTTAATCTGCTCGTTCGAGTCCCTTCGGATGGAGCGGATAGCCACCTTTGCTTCCTCTCCCTTTTTGCGCACCACCTTTACGAGTTCCTTGCGCCTTTCCTCAGTGAGTTCAGGAAATACCAGCCGTATGAACTTGCCGTCGTTTGTGGGGTTTATCCCCAAATCCGACTTCTGTATCGCCTTTTCAACCTGTGGTATCAGCTTAACATCCCAAAGCGAAATTACAAGCATTCTCGCCTCTGGAGAGCTTATATTGCCCATCTGGTTTATTGGGGTAGGGGTGCCGTAGTAATCCACCATGATTTTATCCAGCACCTGCGGATTGGCGCGGCCTGCTCGTATTGCGCCCAGATCCCGCTTTAATACAGATGTTGTTTTACCCATCTTATCCGTTGCTACTGAGATTATATCCACAATATTACCTCCGTTTCTTATAGGCGTCTTAAATTACATTTTACCCAAAACATTCATCAAAATCAATTATAAATAAATCATTGACCTCTTATAATCGTACCGGAATTTCCTCCGCATACCGCTTCTATAAAGCTCGAGGCGTCCGCCATTGAAAAAAGCAGAATCGGCATATTATGCTCTCTGCAAAGCGTTATTGTTGATATATCCGTAGCCTTTAGGTTGTCCCTGATAACTTTATCATATGTAAGCTTCGAATACCTGACGGCGTCCTTATGAAGCTTTGGGTCCGCCGAATATACTGCATCTACGCTCTTTGCCAGCAGGAGCGCATCCGCGCCAATCTCCAGCGCCCTCAGCGCCGCGGCTGTATCGGTTGAAAAAAACGGTATGCCCGTTCCACATGCGAACACCACAACATTTGATTTTGATAGTTCAGAATTTGCCTTTCGCGCGCTGTAGGTATCGCAAAATCGCTGCATCTCAACAGCGGAAAGAACCGTACACGGCATACCCGCCCTCTCAATGGCGTCCTGAAGAGCCAACGAATTGATGGCCGTGGATAGCATTCCCATGTGATCGGCGCGGTTTCTGTCCATACTTTCTGCGTTTCTTCCTCTCATTATATTGCCGCCGCCAACCACAATACCGATCTCAACGCCCATATCATGCAACAGCTTTATACGTTCCGCGGTATTGCGCAAGGACTCGTCCGATAGAACCTTGCCGTCTTTGCCAAGCATCTCTCCGCTAAGCTTCAGCAGCACTCGTTTATATTGTGGTGTCATAGATTTCCTCCTATATCCATATAACATCATAATTATAGCATAACTAACGCTTATATTTCCTCAATACGGCAAAATATTTAAAATCTTTCTCTGTAGGATTACAATACATATTAGACAGATAGAAGAAAAAGGATGAAGGAGCTTCACAAATCGGTTATTATAAGTTTAGCAAGAACCTCATAATCGAAAGGGAGTGCAAATTCCCCGTGGCAAGAGTAACACAAGACATGAAAATAGGCAATCCCTAATGTGCTACGCACTTAAATATGGCGTATACCTCAACGGATCCGCCCAGTGGCCGCGTTTTATTGTGCGGTTCGCAATTGGTGAAACTTCCAACAGCTGAACCTTGATGTTATAAGTCCAGTATAGTATCTTTGCCTATGAATTTCATCAAAGTCATACTCTTTTTCTTCCCACGCAAAGCGCAACTACAATCCATCAAGCAGCTTATGCCATCCAAATAAAAACGCGCCAGCAGAATTGCATAGCGCGTTTAATCAGTTTATGAGTTTTGAAGTATTACTGAGGGTCGAAGTATCCGTTTTCATCCATGAACGTTTTTAGAAGATCATAGAATGCTGTGTATTCATCTGGTGTAAAACGGGAAGATTCGCTTCCGACTGGTGATCCGCTAAGATTCCCCTCCTCAAAATATGGTCGTAACACATCACGATAATTACTCTCGGTCATCCACTCTGGCAACTTATCTTTATTGTCCTCATAGAAGCGCTTCATATCTTCATTGATATTAGGTTCTTTTGAGCAAGCTGGCAGAAGTAATATTGACAGCACCACAAAAACACAAAGCATAGATAGTATTACAGTCTTTTTACATCTCATTTTTGCCCCTCCTTTTTAACTAGTTAAGATATTATACTATAATACTATGCCTTTGTTCTATAAGTGGCTATCAAGTTATATAAGTCCTTTTCAAATTTTACAAAATCACCCTTTTCACCAATAATAATCCCCATAGCGTATTTTCTTTCATCTAAAACAGGCCCCCCGCTTTTCCCTTTATCTAACACCATATTTGCCCTACAGCGTCTAGCCCATGAGTTTATAACTCTATCTCTAATCAGATGCATATAGTGTCCGCCTGACAAATCAAGATAGCCTTGTGATCTAACAGTCCAACCAGTTACATTGTCTACAAGGAGTTGTGAAAGACGGTCTGAAACAAGAGTCCTTTCAACCTTTATCATACCCCAATCATAATTTGAATCATTATCATTATACCAACGGCTCGCCACTTCTATACCTATCGATGTTGTTGACCCATATGGCCTTTTTGTGCCACTCTGCGCGGGAGTAAGTGTAAAGTTTGTAGACCAACTTTTTGACTTGTAATCATAAATATTATGGCCTGCTGTTGCTAAGTATCTATTTCCAATTTTAAATGCAGTTCCACTATACCACGCTCCATTACTTTTAAATCGGATGTAATAAGTCGACCTAGTATCAGCATAACTCTGAGGACTGTACTCAAACCAATTGTAGGGATACGCTTTTGGCATGAGTGATAGTACCTTACCATCCGCTGATCCCTCTATGTTGTCATTTAACGGGTCTTCTTCTGGGACAATATCGAAGATATAATCATTATTGACTCTCTTTTCGGTTTTAGAGAAAGGGTCGTATTCTACTGTATCCATACTGCCGCTTTTATCGAAGGATGGATCATCTTCCATATAATCAACCCCTCCCGATGAATAGACATCACGAGTTAATGCTATAGAATCAATAAAATCTAATAAATCTTGGGTAGCTTTTCCTCCCTCATTTATAATTCTCTGCCAATCTGATTCACTGATATCATTGTTTGGATCATAGGCTTTATCAATTAAGGCCTGTAAGTCGGCGGGTATAGGTTTTTGTGTTTCATCCAATGCTAATGCAGAAGGAAAAACCGATGTCAGCATAATTAACACTATTACACTACATATAATTTTCGTTTTCATATTATAAACCTACCTTTCTTACCAATATATTTTTAGAATACTTTATATAAAATGTATTGTCAAGCTATATTTAGTATGTACAAAATTCTGGGTATGTATTTATATTTGCTTTTTTACAAATGCTTTTTTTAACCATGAAAAAGATCGTGCTACCATAATGGCCTATAATCTTTTAATATCTCCCAAAATCAGTTATTCAGAAAACAATACTATTCATTGAATAGACAGTTTTTTAAGTCATGAATCCCTATTCAACATTCCAATGTATTTCATGAAGTATGACCTTGCCGAATTTATGATCTTATTTAAAAGATCAAATCAATACCATCATTCACTTGCCAAGTGATTCACTTAGGAACCATTAATGCATACGTACAATATGTCATCTGCATCAACGGCCTGAACATGCATGTAATCAAACTACCTACAAACACTAATTAAAAGCCCATTTAAAGCACTCTTTTACTTGCTGGTGTAGAATTTTGTCCAAAACGCCTTGGAAATACAGCTTAAACCTCAATATTTTGGCTCTCGCAAGCGCGTGGGTTTCACCCAGCTACTTGCCTGTGCTATCCATCCGCTCATACCCCTATTAAACGCCTATATTAAGCGTATTTGTGGGTAGTGTTGGAGTTGATCGTTCCGTGTAAAAGCGGCTTAAAACCTATTATTTTAGTCGTCCAAAGGTGCTAAGCTTATAGCCTGCTACCTGTTGTCACTTGCCTATCCGCCCCACCATCCAAACCTGTAGTTTAACGCACAAAAAAGTAGTAGTAGATCGAATACATATACTACTACTTTTTTGTGGCTCTTCTTTATATACTTCAGTTCTCACCACTTTGGAAAACGAATTTTGTAAATTAGGAAATCCAAAGTTGGTGGTTTACATTTATTTCCCCATCTGGCTCATAACTTCCTCAGCGAAGTTGTCCTCACGCTTTTGCAGGCCTTCGCCCATCTCATAGCGAACGAATCTGCGAACGCTTATCTTCTCGCCGATTTTGGCAACCGACTCGTTTATAAGCTGGCCTACGGTCTTATCCGGATCCTTTACAAACGGCTGCTCCAGCAGGCAGACTTCCTTGTAATATTTCTCTATACGGCCTTCGACCATCTTTTCAATTATATGCTCAGGTTTGGGCTTGGGCTCGTTCATGGCCTGTGCGCGAAGTATTTCCTTTTCTTTTTCAATATCTTCCTGGTTTACTTCTTCCTTTGAAACACATGTTGGCTTAGCCGCCGCAATATGCATCGCAATATCATGGACCAAGGTCTTAAAGTCGTCGGTCTTTGCTACAAAATCCGTTTCACAGTTGACTTCAACCAAAACGCCAATCTTTCCTCCCATATGCACATAGGAGTCTACTATTCCCTCGGCGGCTATCCTGGCAGCCTTTTTGGCACTGGCCGCAAGGCTCTTCTCCCTTAAGTAATCCATGGCCCTTTCCATATTGCCTTCACACTCTAAAAGAGCTTTTTTACAGTCCATCATTCCTGCTCCGCTCATCTCGCGCAGGGTCATTACGTCTTTTGCTGAAAATTCCGCCATTATTCATACCTCCTTAATTTTTAGGACAATGCCGGAGGGTCGAAGCCCTCCGGCTATCAGTTTATTATTAATTAAAAATCATCGGGTGCTTCAACTTCATCACTGGGCTCTTTCTGAACCTCGTCGTCCGTCTCAAACTGTTCTCCCTGTTTGCCCTCAAGCACCGCGTCCGCGATCTTGCCGGCAATCAGCTTTACAGCCCTAATAGCATCGTCGTTTCCTGGAATTACATAATCAATTTCGTCAGGATCGCAGTTGGTATCGACTATGGCAACAATCGGTATCTTAAGCGCAATCGCCTCCAGCACGGCTATATGCTCCTTGCGGGGGTCAACCACGAACATTACGCTTGGGAGCTGCTTCATATCCTTGATACCGCCAAGGTTCCTTTCCAGTTTTTCCTGCTCCGCTTTAAGCTTAATTACTTCCTTTTTGGGCAGCAGGTCAAAATCTCCGTTCTCCTCCATCTGTTCAATTCTACGAAGCTTGGCAATCCTGGTCTGGATTGTTTTAAAGTTGGTAAGCATACCGCCAAGCCAACGCTGGTTTACATAATACATGCCGCAGCGCTTCGCTTCCTGCTCTATTGATTCCTGAGCCTGCTTCTTGGTTCCAACGAACAATACGTTGCCGCCGTTTGCCGAAACCTCTTGAACAAACGAGTAAGCGGTGTCGATCTTCTTAACGGTCTTTTGAAGGTCAATGATATAGATACCATTGCGTTCCGTAAAGATGTATTCCTTCATCTTCGGATTCCAACGGCGCGTCTGATGACCAAAATGAACTCCCGCTTCGAGGAGCTGCTTCATTGAAATTACTGACATTTTAATTCCTCCTTGTTTTTTCCACCTTGCGTTTCATATCAGCAGAAAACCCACCGTGAGGCGGGCAACCTTTTGCAGATCACCGCAAGTGCGTTTTAACTTTGGAATTATAGCATAGGTTGGGTTTGCATGCAAGTAAAAAAAGGGCAAAACTTATAGCAATTAAGTAAATAGACTAAAATTTGTCATATTAAACCTCGAATTAGTATGGATTGTTATAGTTTGCACCAGTCCCTGAAAAGCGCGCGGCTTATTAGCCCTGTCAAATCTAACCGCCCATTTATCCCGCCAAAATGGTTAAGGCATAGCTATTGAGAACTCCGCAATTCTCTCAAGCACTCGGGATTCATCATGCGGGTCAAAAAAGAGCTTCTTTATTCTGTACTTTCCCGACCCAAGTCCGCCGGCCATAGATCCTATTTCTAAATTCCATTCGCATGTGGAAAGGGGGTGCAATACTGAATCCGCAGCGTAATCCACAAATCCTACATCATTAAACTCAATGTCCCCCCATCTGTCCCCGGAAAGCCTTTCCAATTCAAATTTTTTATCGTATTTAAACGAGGCTCCGGACCGATTGCTGACTATGAGCGTTATAGATTCCGCGCCGTTTGGATATGAACTGCTATCCGTATAAAATTCTATATCAGTTCCGTTTCCCGTCTTCCTTGACGACATGCCGCTTATAGCTCCCAGTGCAAAGGATATAAGCAGAAGGGCGAACAGTAGGGCGGCCAGCAAAGCCTTTTTACCTTTTGTAATCATGATGCGTTACCCCCAAAAGCGTAGAACCACTCATATTGATATAACGTATATTCCATAAAATGGTTGCGAATTATACATATAATACGTTATTTTTGGGGATAACAGCTTTATTGTTATTCTTCCTCTCCCTCTATTTCATCCATCAGCGACAGGAATTCATCGAAAACCTCTTCAAGCAGAACCTCGTTATCTACGGTAACATAAATATCGTTATCCGCTTCATCTTTTACAACATGAAGTATGATTACCTCCGCTTCCTCGCATTCAGCCTGCCCCTCTGGCACAAGCGCAGTGTACCTTTCCTTCTCATATTCAAACGTCAGCACATGTTCAAAACGCTCCTCTTTTCCTTCGTCGTTAATTAAGGTTACAAAATCCATATCCACAGTCATATATTATCCCTCTCCCAATTAATTTGCTTTTCCTGAATCCAGGTATCCCTGGAGTATAACAACTGCTGCCAGCTTATCAACAACCTTACGGCGCTTTTTCCAGTCCATACGCGCGTCATAGAGCACCTTTTCCGCCGTTACCGTAGTCAAACGCTCGTCATAAAAGTCGCATTCCACGTCAAGGCCTTCCATAACCAGAGCTGAAAAACTTTTCACCTTCTCAGCCGCGCCGCCATAGCTGCCATCCATGTTCCTTGGCATGCCAAACAAAAGCTTTACAGGAGCATAGCGTTCCGCTATGCCGCGAATATACGCCGCGTCCTCTACAGGATCGCCGCAGCGATTATAGGTCATAAGCCCCTGCGCAGTAAAGCCCAGCGGATCGCTGATGGCGATGCCAATTCTTTTATCGCCTACATCCAATGCAAGAACTCGTTTCATTATCAATACCTCATCATACTACCTTTATACAAAATTGGGGACATACCCGCGCACAATATCCGCATAGCGCGCATTTTTCATGGTTTACAACAGCTTTCCCGTGAACAAGCGCCAGCGCACCGTTTTTGCATATGCCTACGCATGCTCCGCACCCCTCGCACCAATCATGAATCAGCAGCCTTCGGGGCGCCTTTTGGGTTTCTTCGGCAGTCTTTTGGTCGGGTACGTCTCCTGAAAATACAGTGCAGTTATAGTCTACCTCCGCTATGCTTTGCATGCCAATGGCAACCGAATCTACGCAATCTAGTCCCAATATGAATTCAAGCGCCGCCGCCCTGTCCGGTATAAGGTGTCCCCCGCCAAGCGGTTTCATAGCAAAAACACCCCTGCCCAAGTCATGAGCCGCTCTTATCTGCTTTAACATGGCCTCGGACGACCCATCGGCAATTCCCACTCCCGTCTTGTTTATAAGGGGAAACAGCACCTCAAGCTCGTCATACATAAGCGCCGCTTTCATACATGCTATATAGTGGGTTGACAGCCCAACCGCCCCTATATACCCCTTATCCTTCATTGTGAGCAAATATTTGACAGCTTCCATATGTCCGCGTATCGTATGGCCGCTCTCCTGCTCATGAAGGAGAAATATGTCTATATAATCGCGTCCAATCCCGCTGAACGCCGCACGAAGGCTTTTATCTGCGGTATCCCTGTCATACACATACGATTTTGTACATATTACGGTATCCGGCTTTATCGCAAGCGCTTCTTTTATATACGGATAGGTGCCGTATATTTCCGCCGTATCCACAAAGTTTACGCCATGTGAAAAAGCCCGTTCCAATAATTTTACGCCTTCTTTTACAGACATTGATTTTTGAAGCGGACCCATGGTAAGCGTTCCAAAACACAGCTTGGATACCCTTATTCCCGACCTTCCAAGAGTATTGTATTTCAAAGGATCAATCCATGCCGTTGGGCTTGTCCGCCGCCGGCTTTGCGTTATTTTCTATATAGGACCTGACGAGTTCTTCGATGAGCTCGTCCCTTTCAAGCATCCTTATCAAATATCTCGCGTTGTTATAGCTGGTGATGTAGGTTGGGTCGCCACAAATAAGGTAGCCCACGATTTGATTAACCGCGTCGTACCCCTTTTCATGCATGGACGCGTAAACGCTCAGCAATATCTCCCTTGCCGTGCGTTTTTCCTTTTGAACCTTAAACTGCGCCGTCTTTCTGGTTTCATCCAGTGGCATATAATCCACCTCCTGTCACACGATTATTATATCCCATTAACATCCTTTATTCAAGGCAAGTTTGGACAGGTTTGCCATATGTCTATAACAGCTCGAAAACCAGCGGTAAAAAAGGCCTCTCACATAGTGCTGTACAGCACTATGTGAGTTTAACCCGCAAATAAGGCCATAGGCCTTTCGCTAAGCGCTGTTCAGCGCTTAGTGAGTTTAACCCGCAAAAGCCAGCCTTCAGTTGCAAGCAACTATCAGGCTGGCTTTTGCTCTCAAGGTATCAAAAATCACCGTACATGCCGCTGATTTTTGATGGATTGTAAGATTGGGGTGATACTCCTAAGTTTATATTATCCCCTGTGCATTTTTTGGAGTTCTTAGAACCTTTTTTGCAAAAAAGGTTCTAAGCCGCCGGAGGCAAATATTAAAATCCGTAATTTTGGGCGGCGTGTACGGCCAAAATTACACAGTCTGAAGGCCCCTTTTATTCAGAGACCTATTTAACCAGCAAACAGATTAATTTTTCTTTTCGCCAACTACCTTCTCGGCAAAGCTATTATCAATCAGATTTTCAAATTCTACACGAGCTCCCAATTCACCGGCCATTTCCATGATATCCTGTAATCTGTTGAATGAATCCTCACTCATCATAGGAGTGGTCATCCATGAATCTGTAGCACGATAGCTTTTGGCGACATATTCTAGCGTTGCCACGTCCGTATCAGGGAAAAACGGCATCATGGCCTCCGCTATCTGAGTATCAGTAGCAGTTTGAACCCAAAGCTGCGCTTTGTATACCGCACGCACGAACGCCTCCACAAATTTTGGATCCTCCTCAATCATTTTTGGCGTAACCATAAACGTAGTATATGGAACCTCGCCGGATTCAAGCCCAACGTTTGCGACGATATAACCCTTGCCTTCGTTTTCAAACTGGGTTGCTGTGGGTTCAAATAGGGTGACATAATCTCCAGTGCCGCTTTCAAAGGCTCCTCCCATGAGGTTAAACTGCACATTGCTAACAATCTCCACATCTTCTCCTGGTGTTAAGCCATTGTTTTTCAAAACATACTCAAGCGTCATAAACGGCATCCCTCCAGGACGTCCGCCTATGATTGACTTACCCTTTAGAGACTTCCAGCTGAAATCCTGTTCAGCCTGCCTGCCTACCAGAAACGACCCGTCCCTTTTTGTAAGCTGCGCTATTATTACCGGATGCTCTTGTTTTCCTTCGTTTACAACGTATACTCCTGTTTCAGGACCCATAAGCGCAACGTCCGCCTGGCCTGCAAGCAAGGCGGTCATGCTCTTATCGCTTCCCCCTCCTGTAACGATGTTTATGTCCATGCCCTCTTCCTCGAAATATCCGAGCGAAACGGCGACATAGAGCGGCGCATAGAATACCGATCTTGTCACCTCATTCAACACAACCTTACGAAGCTTGCTTTCATTGGCGCATCCATAAAGCCCTAAGAGGAGAAACGCAACGCATAGTAAAAAGGCGAATATCCGTTTGCACATAATAAACCTCTCCCTCCGCATAAATCTATCTTTTATAATATTCAGCTGATTCTTATGTGTGAAGGCAGTGTATAACTAAACCGCGAATTTAATCACGAAACCCCAATTTACAACATATTAAAACAGTATAACCTGGCGCGGGCTGCATGCCGTAGGAAAACGCTTTTAAGGAGACACATGATGGCGTATTCGCAAAGAGAACTTCTTGCAAGGCTTATAAAGTGTGAGGCTGGCGGCGAAGGCGATAACGGGATGCGCGCTGTAGCGTCCGTCGTAATGAACAGGGTGAATGCTTACAGCGGCGAATATGCGCGGATAAGTCAAGGCGGCAACATGCATAATGTTGTGTTCCAGTCCAGGCAGTTCGACTGCGCCGACGACGTGCTTATGGGACGGTATAATCCTCAGAATATCTATAATATGAACCCCGAACAGATACATTACGATATTGCGGACTGGGCCATGGCCGGCAACAGGCTAACAGGTCTTGGCACGGCTCTATGGTTTTTCAATCCTTATTCTCCAAATTGTCCCGATACGTTTCCTTCCAGGGTGGGCGCGTTTGGCGCCAGGATAGGCGACCATTGTTTTTATAACCCAACAGAACATTATTATGAAACATGAGGTGAATTGTTATGGCCGAAAACCCTTCCAACAATATGATGTATAATGCTAGCTACGTTGAGGATGAGATGCGCGATCCCGATGCGGTTATCACCGATGGCGTCAGTCCATATAACATGCAGGATATGATGTCGGGAGGAGTCGGACGCTACGTTGCGTGCGAACTTCTTATTGGAACAAACAGCATAGCCCTCCGCCATGGGGTACTGACGCAGGTTGGACCAAGCTATTTTATACTTCACAATCCTGTAGCTAATCACTCTACTGCCTGCGACCTTTATGCGCTAAAATTCGTTACCTTCTATCCCGAAGGAGAGATACCAGCGCCTCAGGATATCGATCGTTTTTTGCGCACCCGCGTATACTATTCTCCAGGACAGGAAGCAGTTCCGCTTTCAAGTACGGTAAGGCATACAAATAATATGCGGCCGTATTTCGAACCACACCCTGAATATGGCGTCAGCCCTTTTTATCGTACTGGCCGTCATGAAGGTTATACCGACGATTACAGGCCGGCCGACTCCCTGGCTTACGGTCGTGACACTCACGATACCGCTCTCAATATGGCTCATTATCTCAGCAACATGGACACTGAGAATCCTGACCCGAGAATATACTATCATCCGCCGGGCGCCAATATATGTTATGCGGCTAACCCTGAAACCGGCTCCGCAATACCCGTAATTTATCTTAGGCATGGCTCATACTGAGTCCATTCATTCCGCATTGTTGCGAAAGGTCTTGTGTAATGCTGTAATACCGCACGTGTGGCCACAGGGAGAGATCCTCGTGGCCTTGTCATGTTTATAGATAATAAATCGCCTCTGGCCAACCCTCAAAGATCCGTCTTAATATTTTGCCGGTTGCAAAAGCGAAAGTCTGATTATAGAATGAATATAACGAATTTAGATCAAGAGGAGCTTATGAATAAACGGGATTTGCTCTATCTATCCCTTAGAAACCAACACCTGATTAAAAAGGCAAAGCGGTTAGATATCGTATCGGAGTTATGCGGGCTGCAAGCCCAGTTTGCCAATAATCCCAAATACGCGCTGCGCATACGCGCCAGCGATTATGATGAGAACAGCTGTGGCAGCGGCTTGATAAAAACCTGGACGCTTAGGGGCACCATGCATTGCATACGCATGGATGAATTGGGGCTGTATTTGTCCGCAAAGGGGGTTGAACGCGAGTGGGGCGACTCATGGTGGGGCATACCAAAGGAGGTAAAGCCCAAATGGGCCGAGTTTATATTGGCAAAGGTTGAGAACGGCGTCAATGACCGCGAAAGGCTTAAGCAATGCTGCCGTAGCGCGGGCATGAATGAGGATCTGCTGTCAAGGGTATTTCATGGCTGGGGCGGATTAATCAAGGAGATGAGCGACCGTGGTCTAATCGCATATGATTTTGATACGAAAAAGCGGTTTTTAATCCCAAATGCGCCTGTGCTGATCGACCAGTCCTTGGCAAGAGCTATAATAATCGGCCGTTACTTCGGCGCATATGGACCCGCGTCGGTTGCCGACTGCTCGGCGTTTACAGGATACGGCGCTGCAGAAGTTAAAAGGATTATAAGGCAGTTTAATATTCAGCTCATGTCGATCATGTATGACGGACAGGAGTATTACTATACGGAGCGTCCTGAAGAACGCGCAAGGATTCCCGCCTGTATATTTCTTGCTGGATTCGACCAGCTCATAATGGGTTATAAGGACCGCAGCCGGTTTATGGATGAAAAGGATAGGCACAAGGTAATTACATGCTCGGGAATAGTACATCCCACGATCATTTTAAACGGGAGAGTACAGGCGAGATGGAAGATGGACAAAAATAAGCTGCTCGTTACTCCCTTTAGCATGCTCTCCAAACGGTCGAGAGGCATGATAGCCAGCAAGGGCGCAAGTCTGTTTTTAGACAGGGAATTGGAGATCGTATTTAATCCCACATGCTGACAGCCATAGTATGGCGCCGATGGGTAATCTGAAGAAGGTATTTCTAAAAGCGTCAGTCCGCCTTAAAGTATTGGCGCAAAGCTGCCGTCGTATTTTATCGTTGTTTGACATCTGCGGCATTTGCTTATTTATACGGCATGCGGTATTACTTCCTTACACATAACCGTCCTCGTACTGGCAAACATGTATTTTAGGAGTCTACTTCCGTGTATCCGTATAGCTAATATATTTTACCCCTTCGAGATTTTTCAGCCCTTCAGCGTGTCAAAAACGGCTGTGCCACTTTTTAAAGGTTACGGGTATGCCTGCCGCCCTTCGGACTCCCGTACAGAACTTGAACTCTATCTGGAATATTATAATCACAATCGCATTAAAGTAAAATTGAAAGGGCTAAGTCCTGTCTAATATAGAATTCAGGCTGGCTTTGCCGCTTGAGAAACTGTCCAACTTTTTGGGGTCACTTCACTCTTTAAGCCCTTTAACATGACTTTTGTAGACTCATTTTTCAAGATAACCCTTCTCAATAGCTTTATCTATTGTTTGGATTACAAACGGCCACAGGGCGGGCGCTGCGATTCTAACCATGTCCATCCTTTTATACACCTTGTCACTTGTAACATTGCCCTGTTTCCATGTATGGCCTTGGGTCAGGTAGTTATTTATGAAGGGCTGCAGCCTGTCAATCGCCGCGGCGTATCTTGCGTCCTCCGTTTCCATTTTATCAAACTCAATCCACAAATTCCGGATTTCATGATGCTGATCCTCCGGCAGCAGCGAAAAAAGCTTTTGCGCCGCCGCCTCCTCCCGCATCTCCTTGTCAGCGTTTCCTTTATCGTCATATGCGAACGTATCTCCCGCATAAACCTCAACCAGGTCATGTACCAGGGCCATTTTCAGCACTCTGTATAGATCTACCTTTGTCTGATCGGCATATTCATATAGCACCATTGCCATCAAGGCAAAATGCCATGAATGCTCCGCGTCATTTTCTCTTTTTGATCCGTCCGCGAGAAGGGTTTGCCTCAATACGTACTTCATTTTATCCGCTTCAATCAGAAACTCAAGCTGTTTATTTAACCTGCCGCACATATTTATATACCGCCTATCATGAACTTTGCATTTGCATTTTACCATATCCGGATAAAGCGCGCTATACCAGCGCTTGCTTAAGCCGAATGCTGGGAACAGCTATAAATATAAAAGAGCCAAGCGAACTTTTTTGGGGTTACCGGGCATTGATTTAATATAGGATTCTCTATGACAAGCATTATCCTAAATGCTGTTGGCTATTTAAGCTTAGTTCCGATTCATAGTATCCAAGCCAATTATTTTTTCAACGTGGCGCTTTAAACGCAATGCCAGATACGCGCTTAAAAAACATAGCGCCACGTCGCCTGGGACCACCATAATAAAGCAGTGCAAAAACAAAGGCCAAACGGCTATCGGAGTATTAATTACATAATTACATATAACATAATAATACAAAAGACCGCATAAATATATTGCCGCCATACCGGAGAATCCAGCTAACAGCAGCCTGCCGTATGATGGTTTGCAAGCCTTTTGAGCAATTTTGCCCGTAATAAACGCTCCAATACAGAACCCTATTATGTATCCGAAGCTGGGACGCAATATATATCCTAAGCCTCCGCCTTCGGTAAACACAGGGACGCCCATCAGGCCAACGAGCATATAACAGAGCACGCTTAAACATCCAAGACGGCCCCCCAAAAGCAGTCCCGCCAAGGTGGTAAACAGGGTTTGAAGCGATATTGATAAAATGGGGACCGGTATTCTTATAAACGCTCCAATGGCTATGAGGGCTGTAAAAATAGCGCACAGGGTTATCCGACGAAGCCTTACGCTGTAGGTAATGGGTCTCATACTTCTCCCGCAACATTGGGGTTTATGCTGACCTCGCCTGACGACAGCAGCTCTTCCGATCCGTCGGAATACCTTACCCTTAGGCAGCAGTCGTCGTCAATCCCTATTACAAATGCCCTATGGGATGCGTTTTTTCGTAAAACATAGACTTCCCTTCCTACAATCATGGAAAGTTCCTTATATTTGTCAAGAAAGCGTCTTTTATTCAGTTCGGAGTAGTAGGCCCAAAAACGCTTTAAAACGCACGCAGCCATACGGCTTCTCAGATCCCCCGCGCCATTCGCATTATCCAAAACCGCTCCGGCGATGCCCGCTATCTCCTCGGGATAGCCTTCTTGCGGCCTATATACATTGATGCCAATGCCCAAAACAGCATATGCAACCCCTCCGCTTTCAAGGTCCAAGGAAGCTTCAGTAAGAATTCCACACACCTTTTTCCCATCGCAATAGACGTCGTTTACCCATTTGATGCGGGCGTCCTTCCCGCAGACATCCTTGATTGCCTCGGCTACGGCCACGGCTGAGGCAGTAGTAATAAATAGGCAGTCCGCCGCCAAAATGCATGGGCGCAGGAGAACACTCATGTATATGCCGGTTCCAGGCGGCGAGAAAAAGCGGCGCTGAAGGCGGCCCTTGCCTCCCGTCTGCTCCTGTGCTATCAATACCGTTCCTTCCGGAGCGCCCGTTTCAGCCATTTGCTTTAAAACGGTATTGGTGGAGGCAACCGCTCTCCTGACATCAATAAAAAACCTGCCGTCCTCATCCTCCAGATAGTTTCTAATCAGTTCTTCCGACAGGATATCCACTTTGCCGCCAAGACGGTATCCCTTGTTTGTCGCCGCATGAATGAAAACCCCCTGGCCGCGCAAAGCGTTTATTGCTTTCCATATCGCGTTGCGGCTCACGCCCAGGCTCCGTGCCAGGTCTTCGCCCGACACGTAGTTTCCATCAGCCTTTGCCAGCATATTTAAAACCTTGTCCTTTATAACCATTTAACCACCTCTGATTGCATTATATAATCAAAAAGACGGGATTGTCAACCAATTAACCCATTAAGGTTGACAATTCCGTCTCCATCGTATTGCGATGGGTTAAAGACAGCTATACTGTATTGCTCAAAAGAATTACGTTTGCGGTTAGTAATTGAGATTATTGATGTACCCTTGCCACAACCTCGCCCGAAGCAAGCAGCTTTTTCAGCTCGTTAACCTCGTCTTTGATATCGTCAGCTACAATTTGAACCGTACCATCCTCACCATATGAAATATCAACGAGCTCATTTTTAACATTTGCATGCCAAACCTCTCCGCCGTTCCAAGTCCCCTCCGCAATGTAGGCGGCTACAATATTATAAATTGAAACTCCCGCCTGGTTGACCATGGAACATATTATTGCATCGGGGTTTATATGCCTCTGGTCTATACCAAACCCTATGGCGTAATTTCTGGTCTCCTGAGCGGCGTCGAATACCCCCTGGCAGCCTCCAGCTAAATTAAGCACTACGTCGCAGCCTTGGTCGTATAATGAAAGCGCGTTGTCCTTTACGGTCAAACCGTTGAGTTCATTTGCATATTCCTTCATAACGGTTATATTGGGATTTGCATATTTAGCGCCATTATCATAACTCTCCAGAAGCTCATCCTTTTCAGATAAATTCCCGTCTGCAACGGCTCCAATCTTGCCAGTTCTACTCATCTTTGAAGCAATGTACCCAGCCAAGAATACCCCCTCGTGTTTGGCAAACACAACAGAAATTATATTATTATTACCGTATATATCACCGTCAAGATATATAAACCTTGTCTCCGGATTCTGCTGCGCGGCGGAAACGACATATTCACGTAACTGAGTGTCAACGGCAATTACGAAATCCGAGCTTTCGGCCGCTTGCATAAGCTTGTCTTCGTATGTTTCGGCATCGCCTCCACAATCTATGAACAGAGGAGTAATGGTAAATTCTTGAGCAAGGCGCTCCAGGTTCGCATGTACGGAATCAGCATAAACCGATCCCCCAAGTTCTCCAACAGTAACCGCTGCCACCTTAATACTGCCTCCATGCTTACTGGATGGTCTGCACGAAATAAATGAAAATATGATTATTATGGCAACCAGTGCACATATGCTTTTTTTCACCAATTACCTCCAAACTCAAGCACTAAGCTTGCCTCCCTATTAATGAGAATGTTCACCAAAAGTAGGTTTACACTGTATCATAATCAATCAGCGTAAACCCAATAGAGAATTCAGAAGATGAATCCGCGTTATAATTTTTATTCCGTCTCAGACGGCAGATTCATTAGCTGCTCTTTGGCATACTCCAAATGGGTCCGAAGTACTGCGTCCACGAGTACAGTGTCACGTTTACGACAAGCGTCCAAAAGCTTTTGATGATCTTCAAGCGATCTCTCGACACGATCCGAAAGCGTATAAAACCTTCTTATATACCTGTCGACATTTGCGTGAAGCTGGTCAATAAGCTGGAACAGTACCTGGTTTTCAGCGGGGCCATAGAGCATGAGATGAAACTTAAGGTTGAGGTCCTCCAATTTATGCTGATCAGTCTCTTCAGCGGATTTTTCCAAGAGCTTTTCAGCTTCATCAAGCAGCTCATCCGTCATACGGGGAAGCGCCGCCCTTATGGCTCCAAGCTCAAGCATTATGCGGGTATCCATGATGTTGGCCATTTCGCCCCGACTCAGCTTTGTAACTATTGCGCCCCGATTCGGATAAATCCTCACAAGCCCCTGCGCCTCAAGCTGCCTAAACGCCTCGCGCACGGGTATATGGCTGACATTAAGCGCAGCTGAAATCTCATCCTGACGTAAAGGCATGCCGCCTGGCAATACACCCCTGACAATAGCGGTACGAATAACCTGGAATACCCAATCTCTGGCCGCCATTGTCCGTGGCTGCATTTCGTCAGCGATTCTCTTCAGTTCCATAAAAATTACACTCCTTTAGTTACATCATTTTTTGACGTCAAATATATTATAACATAAATACATGTTTCGTCAAGATATGCTCCATAATGTAGGCATAGCTATTTTTTCATATTATTGCTTTAACTTTAGCACTTTACAAAAAGAAAAACATACGGTATAATGCGAAACAGTAAGTTTATATGGTAAAAGCTTTGATTGGGACAGACATGCTCTCAACAGCCCGAAGCGAGCTACGTATGGTGAAAGGTAGCGGGAAGGTTGAGAAACAAATGCATCACCCATGAGTTTGCCGCTGAAAGGATAGGCTTAGTAAGTGGTAACGTTTCCTCACGTTACAGGGGATGCGTATGAAAACGTACGCAATAGAGCGGGCAAGTTATGCCAATCTAGGTGGTACCGCGGAAGCCTTTTATGGGTCTTTCGTCCTAAATTATATACGGACGAAGGGCCTTTTAGTTTAACTCCGGCTTCGAACTAATATATTATTAAAAAGGAGTGCATTACATGTATAAAAAAGTCGACACCTCGCTGGATTTCGTTTCACGCGAGAAGGATACGCTTAAGTTCTGGAAGGAAAACCGTATCTTTGAAAAAAGCGCCTCTCAAAGGAAGGGTGAAAAAGCGTACACCTTTTTCGATGGTCCGCCCACCGCTAATGGCAAGCCGCATATCGGCCATGTCCTTACAAGAAGCATGAAGGATATAATTCCGCGCTTCAAGACTATGAAGGGCTATGACGTATTGCGCAAAGCCGGCTGGGACACCCATGGCCTTCCTGTAGAGCTTGAAGTCGAAAAAGCGCTTGGCCTTGACAGCAAGGATCAGATTGAGGAATATGGCGTTGAGGCGTTTATAGAAAAATGCAAGGAGTCCGTCTGGAAGTATAAGGCCGAATGGGAGCAGATGAGCGACCGCGTAGGCTACTGGGCTGACATGGAGAACCCATACATAACTTATGACAACAACTATATCGAGTCCGAGTGGTGGGCGCTAAAAACCATATACGAAAAGGGCCTGCTGTATAAAGGCCATAAGATTGTGCCCTACTGCCCCCGCTGCGGCACGGCGCTTTCATCGCATGAGGTTGCTCAGGGTTATAAAACCGTTAAAGACACCTCAATATTTGTAACGTTCCCTATAATCGGGCAAAACGCAAGCCTGCTTGCGTGGACAACAACCCCGTGGACGCTCCCAAGCAACGTGGCGCTGTGCGTAAACAGGGACTTTGACTACGTAAAAGTTGAATACGAAGGTAAAAACCTGATAATCGCCCAAGCGCTCGCAGGAGCGGTAATTGGCGAGGAGGCAAAGGTACTTGAGCATTATAAGGGCGAAGATCTTATCGGGCTTGAGTATGAACCGCTCTTTGATTTTCCTGTAAACCTAAAGAACAAAAAGGGCTTTAGAGTGGTAGCCGACGACTACGTCACTCTGGATTCAGGCTCCGGTATAGTTCATATCGCCCCCGCTTTCGGCGAGCAGGACGCCAAGGTTGGGCGCGAGTGGGATCTTCCTTTTATCCAGCTTGTCAGCACCACTGGAATAATGGTTGGAGGCACCCCCTGGGACGGAATGTTCGTAAAGGAAGCTGATAAGCAAATTATAAAAGATCTGAAGACAAGCGGAAAGCTGTTTAAAAAATTGGAATTCGAGCACAGCTATCCATATTGCTGGCGCTGCGATACGCCGCTCATCTATTATGCCCGTGAAAGCTGGTTCATAAAGATGACGGCTATCAAGGATAGGCTTATAGAATTTAACAGAAGGGTAAACTGGATACCGGCCACAATAAAGGAAGGGAGGATGGGCAACTTCCTGGAAAACGTGATAGATTGGTGTATATCCCGCGAGCGTTATTGGGGAACGCCTCTGCCGGTGTGGATGTGCGAATGCGGCCATATACACGTCGTTGGAAGCCGTAAGGAGCTTTCGCAGCTTAATCCGGATGTTCCTAAGGATATAGAACTTCACAAGCCCTTCCTCGATCCGATAACATTCCCGTGCCCTGAATGCGGCAAAACCATGCGCCGTGAGCCTGTTGTTATAGACTGCTGGTTTGATTCCGGATCAATGCCCTTTGCCCAGTGGCACTATCCATTTGAGAATGCTGAAGAGTTCCACAGGCGTTTCCCCGCCGATTATATAAGCGAGGCGATAGACCAGACGCGCGGGTGGTTCTATAACCTGCTCGCCATCTCGGCCTGTCTGTTTGACAGCCCATCGTTCCTTAACTGCATAGTCCTTGGGCTTGTCAACGATAAGGATGGCATAAAGATGAGCAAGCACAAGGGAAACGTGGTAGATCCTTGGGATGTGCTGGATAAGCAGGGTGCGGACGCTGTAAGATGGTATTTTTATACTGGCTCCAGTCCCTGGCTGCCCAGCTCGTTCAGCGCTGAAGCCGTCAGCGAATACCAGCGGAAGTTTATGGGAACCCTGTGGAACACATACGCCTTTTATATTCTCTATGCTGAAATCGACGGATTCGATCCAACTAAGCACAGGCTCAACAGGGATAACCTTTCAGCTATGGACCGATGGATCCTTTCAAGGCTGAACACAACCGTTGAACTGGTTGACAGCCAGCTTGACAGCCTTAAAATAACCGAGGCAGGACGCGAACTGGTAAAATTTGTCGACGAGCTGTCCAACTGGTATGTGAGAAGATGCCGTGAACGCTATTGGGGGAAGGAGATGACGGCCGATAAAGAAGCGGCCTACATGACATTATATACCGTCCTTGAAACGCTTTGCAGGCTTATAGCCCCATTTGTTCCGTTTATATCCGAGGAGATGTATCAGAACCTTGTGCGCTCCGTTGACGTTAACGCACCCGAAAGCGTACATCTTTGCGATTACCCTCAATGCGATAAAAGTATGATGGATGCCGAGCTGGAAAGCAATATGGGCAGGGTGCTGGCTATCGTTGTGCTGGGCAGAAGCGCGCGCAACAGCGCCAACATAAAGAACAGGCAGCCAATAGGCGGCATGTTCGTTCAGGGGGCGGATCTGCCACAGTCGTACACGGATATTATAGCGTCGGAACTCAATGTAAAAAAGGTTTCCTATATTGAGGACGCTTCCGGTTTTTCATCCTACAAGGTAAAGCCGCAGCTTAAAACACTGGGGCCGCGCTATGGTAAGCTATTAAAAAGGATAAGCGCATACCTTCAGGAAGGAGAAGGAATAGGTGATATCATAGTGCAGGCGCACAAGAGCAATAGGAACTATGAATTCGAGTTGGATGGTCAGCCCGTCCTTCTTTCCCCCGAGGATGTGCTCGTAGAAATACAAAAGCGTGAGGGCTTCGTAACCGAGGTTGATGGCAACCTAGCCGTAGTCCTGGACACCACGCTTACACCCGAGCTGATAGACGAGGGATTCGTGCGTGAACTAGTTTCCAAAATACAAACAATGCGTAAGGAAGCGGGATTTGAGGTAACCGACAATATCGTTGTGGGCTATGAGAGCAACGCGCGTATAGACAGCATAATCGAGAGCTTTGGATCCGAAATCGCCGACGATACCCTTGCAAAGGGGTTTGTAAGGGATATGGACGGGGACTACTCCAGAGAATGGACAATAAACGGTGAAACGGTCAAATTGAGCGTAAGCAGGGTTATCACTGTGAAATAAGAGTTCGAGCATGTTCTTAAAAGGCGGCGCTGAGCCGCCTTTTAAGATTCTCAAGGGCCGCGCCTCTGACTTTTCATCAGGCTCTGACGGTATGCGCTTAAGAGCCTGATGAAACCCGCGAAGTTTTCGTTCTTTGCGGGTTTTGCCTCCGGCGGCTTAGAACCTTTTTTGCCCTAGATTGTAAAATGAAGTGCAACAAGGCGAAGAAGGTAAGCAATGGGGACGGATAAG